>Ga0272441_10000049_pt1 | contig 265468 bp, 192 predicted proteins | sample SSMProp6N_FD_193582 | JGI IMG/M metagenome (GOLD analysis project Ga0272441, IMG submission 193582) | Marine sediment archaeal communities from Little Sippewissett salt marsh, Falmouth, MA, United States - SSM-Prop-6N | ecosystem: Environmental > Aquatic > Marine > Wetlands > Sediment ...
ACTCGGGCCAAAACGCGATACTCAAATCTTTCCAACACCGGTATGGGCAACTTGTGCTGCAATCTGACAGATTGTCTAAATGAAAACGCGGTCGCCTTCTGAGACAGCCTCTTTAGCCGGGGCGTTTGCGGTGGCAGCTATGTCAACAGGGCGCTTCCAGCGCCCTTCTCGGGGTGCTTCAGCTTTCTATTAAAGATATAAGACTGGCCTTACCCGGGCGTGATTTCCACCCAGCATTGGCGGGTGCGGGGGCCATCGAACTCGCAGAAGTACACCGACTGCCAGGTGCCCAGCGCCATGGTCCCGTTCTGGATGAGGACCGTCTGACTGAACCCGAGCATCGAGGCTTTGACGTGGGCGGCGCTGTTGCCTTCGGTGTGTGCGTAATCGCCGTTCCAGGGGACGAGCTTGTCGAGGGTGGCGATGATATCGCGGACGACGTCGGGGTCGGCGTTTTCGTTGATGGTGATTCCGGCGGTGGTGTGGGGCACGAACACCCGGCAAACGCCCTGCTTGACGCCGGAACCGGCGATGATCCGGTTGATTTCCCGGTCAAGGTTGACGAACTGGGCGTGGTGTTGGGTTTTGACGGTGAACTTTTGCATGTTCGTGCTCCTTTCCGCACTCCAAAGGACATAAAGGCTGTGCTCTGCCGGCTAGAACTCCATCGTTTTCAGATTCTTGAGTCCCAGCCTCATGGGAATCAGCATGCTGGCCGCGCTGAGCACAGTTATGAAGAGTACAACACCGGCGAGGGCCAGGTAAAACGCCTGCTCGCTCTTGAACAGGTTAAGCACGCGCCACTGGAGGATCAGCGTCTGCGCGCCGACGACGAGCCCGATGTAGGCGATGCTCAGGATGAAGTTGAGCGTGCCGCCCATGCCGGACACGATCCGGGCCGGGTTGTCTTCCTGGAAGTTGGGGAACAGCGTGCCGAGGCCGACGGCGAGGCCGGCGAGGCCGAAGTTGGTGATCAGCACGCTGTATACGGACAGCGCGAAGTATACGGGCTCGAGCCGGAGGATGTGCGCGGAGAGCAAGGCCAGGCCCACGGTGAACGTCGAGGTGGTGGCGACGCTGAGCCAAAACTTCTGCCACACCAGCCGGTGGAACGGCAGCGGCGCGAGGCCGATGATCCAGAACCGGCGGCCTTCGAGGCTGACGAGCGGGAAAACGAACCGGCTGGTGAGCGTGGCGAGGATGAGTGTGCAGGCCCCGATGTTGAGGCAGGCGATCCAGCTCCGCCAGAAATCCTGCTGCATCTGGCCGCGGGCGTTGCGCAGGTTGGCCGTGTACAGGGCCATGATGCCGAAGAAGATCACGAACTGCGACCACTGGGTCGGGTCGCGCCAAAACAGTTTTACGTCTTTAATCACGAGCGCGCGCAGCGGGTTGGGCACGTACGCCAGCAGCTTCTCGAACAGGTTGAGCAGCCCGCGGCCCAACGGGCGGAGCCGCGTGCGGTCCTGTGCCACGAGGCCGGCCCAGCCGGGGTAGAACAGCCAGCCGGCGAGGTGCGACGCTGCCCACAAAACCATCAGCGCGTTGCTCGCCAGCAGGGCGAGGCTGAACAGGGTTTCGCCGTAATCGGCGTCGGCCGCGGCAAGCATCCCGCGGGCGGCCCAGTGGCTGGGCAACAGGGGTGATCGCGTTTGCGCGGTGACGTCGAGTATGGCGGGGAGCAGCGTGTCTTCCGCGATGAGGGCGGCGTCGAACGAGCTTTCCCAGTACACGAAAAACAGCATCACCACGAGGGCGCCGAACAAAGCCATGGTGCGCATTTTGATCCGCGGGAACACGCGGGCCAGCACCAGCGTGATGGCGGCGCCGATCGCCGCCGGAATGATCACGAACGGCAGGAAATACAGCAGGCTCGCCAGGTAGAACCCCGCCGGCGCGTGTTTGACGATGCCGAACGCGATAATGACGGGCGAGCCGATGAAGGCAAACGCCCACGAGCTGAACGACACGCACTCGATGAAGCGCGCCACGAAAAACGAGCGGAACGACATCGGCGTGTGCAGCAGGTAGCTCACCTCGCGCGAACGGTACAGCGTCGAAAACGACACCAGCACGTTCGAGAACACCAGCATGAAAAAAACCACCATCCCCAGCACGCTGAGCATGCGGGCCAGGATGATCGCGCCAATGCCGCCGGCGAATTGGCTCAGCCAGTTGAACGCTTCCAAAAACAGCACCAGCGCGCCAAACCAGAGTGCCACCACCGACACGCCGATCACGCCGACTTTCAGCTTGCTTTCCGTGCGGATTGACGCGATGGCGTGGCCGGCCATCAGCAGTTTCGCCCGGACGATTACGGCGACCTGGTTCATTCGGTTTCGCCCTGGGTGAGTTCGAGAAACACGTCTTCGAGCGAACCGGGTTTGGCGGCGAGCGACATGATCTGCGGCACGGTGCCCATGTGCAGCAACCGGCCGTTATGGATGATGCCGATGCGGTCGGCGATTTCCTGCGCGATGCTCAGCGTGTGCGTCGACATGAACACGGTGACGCCTTCGCGCGTTTTCTGGCGCAGGAAGTCTTTTACGAACCGGATGTTTTTCGGGTCGAGGCCCACCCACGGCTCGTCGACCACCACGATTTTCGGCTCGTGCAGAAAACACGAAGCAAAAGACAGTTTCTGCCGCATGCCGTGGCTGTAATCCTCGACCAACTGGTCGCCCACGTGCAGAATGCCGAACATTTCGAGCAACTTCTCGCTGTTTTCCCGGTAGCATTGCTCCGGCATCTTGTACAGCCCCGCCACGAACCGCATGAACTCGCGGCCCGTGAGTTTTTCATACAGGAAGGGGCTGTCGGGCACGTAGCCGACGATCTGTTTGGCCTCGATGGGCTGTTTCTGGATGTCGAACCCGTCGAGCAACGCGCGGCCCTCGGTAGGCTGGAGCAAGCCGGTGAGCATCTTGATGGTCGTGGTCTTGCCGGCGCCGTTCGGGCCGAGGAAGCAGAAGAATTCGCCCGACTCGATTTGGAGGTTGAGGTCACGCACGGCGAACTTGCCGCCGAATTTCTTGGAGAGGTTTTCAGTGCGGATCATTTGTTGCCCCAAAAAAGGGACGGCCCCCACAACAGCTCGGGGGCGTCCCAACGTATCGAAATCCTTTGCTTTCCCTTCATACAGGTCTTATACGTCCTATACGTCCCGCCGGTTCACTCACTCCGCCTCCAACACTTCTATTTCAACCTGGCCCAAATATGCCGCGAGTTGCGGCCATTTTTCCAGGCTGCCGCTGAGCAGCTTGATGTGCGTGGCGTCGGCCACCGGCTGGCCAAACGTCGGCTCCATCCAGATCCACCGGCCCGCCCACACTTCCGGCCAGGCGTGGTAATAAAAGCCCCCAAGCTCGTCGCTCCACACCAGGCCGCAGGCCACCCGCGCCGGCACGCCCGCCGCGCGCGCGAGCGCCGTAAAGAGCACGGCGTGCTCGTTGCAATCGCCTTCGCGCGTTTCGAGCGTTTCCAGGGCCGACGGTATGCTGAACACGGGCACTTTCTCGATGTTCTTGAACACCCAGTCGTGGATCAAACGCGCCTTCCGCCACAGGCCGGTTTCATCGCCGACGATCTGGCGGGCCATGTCGCGTATCTTCGGATGGCCGCTTTGAATAAACGCGTCGCCGCCAAGGTACTCGTCCATATTTTCGGGCTCGGCGACGGGCGCGGCGGGTTCGGCGGGCTTCGTGATTGTAACCAGGTTGCCCTCGACGTTCTGGACGTCGTCGGAAATCGGCATCTGCGGGCCGGGGTGGGTCAACCGCAGCTTCATGCGCGTCAGACCCCGCCGCGGCGTAAGGCCCGAAGGTTTCACGGCCACGGTCTGGATCAGATCGGCGCCCGAGCCCTCGTCATCCGGTTTGCCCGTCTCTTTGCGGGTGTTCCTCAGGCCCTCTTCGGGCGAAATCTTCTGGAGGTACAAGCCCAACGGGGTTTCGGCCCGCACAACTTCCTCGTCGCCGGTCACCCACGCTTTCGATGTCAGGCCCTGCACGCTCGTCACGATTACCTTCGTCTTCACGCGCTCGCCGAGTATCTCCAGCTCCTCTTCGCCGATACACTTCACCCGCGCCTGTCCCGCCGACAGCGTCATCGGGTCGAACGTATCCACCAGCACTTCCTCGCCGACCCGCAGCGACGTCACGTTCACATTCGTCGCGCCCATCCCGCCGGCGATAAAAAGGTCTTCGCCCACGTCAAACCGCAGGGGCAGTTCTTCGCCTGCGGTGAACACCGAAGCCTCGAGCACGCCGTCCTTGACCGATCCCGCCACGCGCATGTTATGTTCGGCGCTGCGAACCTGGAAGTTGAACTCCGCAATGCCTTTTTCCTGCGGCAGGAACGCGGTGCCCGAAATCGAGATGTTGAGGGGCGTCGCCAGCAACTTCAAATTGAGCTGCGAGGCTACGTTGACGGTCATCCCGACGGTGTCGGCGCGGGTGTCGGGGAACGTGGTGGTGTTGACCCAGCCCACGCGGGAGCCGGCGGCCGTGTAGATGCCCATCCACGTGTCCGAAGGCTTCATCGAGCGTGGGGAGGAGGCCCGCGCCGGGCCGCCCAGAAACGGCAGATAACCCTCGCGGTAAGCAAGAGCCGCCATCATCACGGCCCAGAAGCCGACGATGACGGCGGGCAATACGCGCCGGATTATCGTTGAGCGCCGCAACACTTCTTATATTTCTTTCCGCTTCCGCAGGGGCAGGGATCGTTGGGCTTGATTTTGGGCCCTGTCCGGATAGGCTTCGGTTTGGCCCGCGGCGCGTCCATCGGCCTCGCGCCTCCCTCGGCGGCGGCCGCTTCCCGCGCTTCCGCAGACTGGCCGGCCAGGGCAAACCGGCTCGTGTCGTACGACGCGAAACTCCGGTCCTGCTCCTTGTTGGCGGCCACGTAGTTGTACCGCGCCAACTGGGCGAACGGGTCGTCCTGCGGGCGCAACACGCCGCGGCGTGCCTGGATCTGGCGCGTCTTGCGGAGTTCGGGGTCGGTGAGGCGGAACAGCGTCTGGGTGACGTTCTCCTCGATGTTCGCCATCATCTGCTGGAACAGCTCAAAGCCCTCGGTTTTGTATTCAAGCAGCGGGTCGCGCTGGCCGTACGCGCGAAGCCGCACCGATTCCTTGAGGTAGTCCATCGAGTAGAGGTGGTCGATCCACTTGTCGTCGACCGCCCGCAGCAGGGCCATCAGTTCGAGGTCGTGCACGCGCTTGCGGGCCAGCCGGGCGAAATCGATGCCCGACTCGTCGCCGCCGATCTGTTCGCGGTACGCGGCCCGCACCTCGCCGGCGATCAGCTCCTCGCGGCGCGCGTACTCGTCCTGCACCTGTTTCAGCAGGCGCTCTTCGAGCGGCAGCGGGTTGTCGCCCTCGCCCTCGATGTCCGGCTCGAGCCCGAACAGGCCGCGGAACCTCAGTCCCAGGCCTTCCAGATCCCATTCCTCGGGCTCGACCTCCTCCGGCGTGTAAAGGTCGATCATGTCGCCGATGACGTTGGCGAACATTTCCTGTAGCTGGGCCGACACGTCGCGGTCTTCGAGCACGTCGCGGCGCATCTTGTAGATGATCTGCCGCTGCTTGTCCATGACGTCGTCGTATTCGAGTAGGTGTTTGCGGATTTCGAAGTTGTACTCCTCGACCTGGCGCTGGGCCTTTTCGATTGTGCGGGTGACCATCCTCTGGCTCAGCGGCTCCTCGTCCATGTCGTTGCTGCCGAACATGTCGAGCAGGCGTTTGACGCGGTCGCCGCCGAACAATCGGGCCACCTCGTCCTCCAGGCTGACGTAGAAGCGCGTCGTGCCGGGGTCGCCCTGGCGGCCGCAACGGCCGCGCAACTGGTTGTCGATCCGGCGCGATTCGTGGCGTTCCGTGCCCACGATGGCCAGCCCGCCGAGCTCGCGCACGCCTTCGCCCAGCTTAATGTCGGTGCCGCGGCCGGCCATATTGGTGGCGATGGTGATGGCGCCGCGCTTGCCGGCGTTTGCCACGATCGACGCCTCGCGCTCGTGGTACTTGGCGTTCAGCACCTGGTAATCGGCCACGCCGTGCTCTTCGAGCAGCTTGGCCACAAGTTCCGACTTCTCGATCGAAACCGTGCCCACCAGCACGGGCCGGCCCGTCCGGTGGATCTCGACTATCTCGGAGGCCACGCGCCGGAACTTGCCCAGTTCCGAGGCGAACACCAGATCGGTCCTGTCGTCCCGGATCAGGGGGAGGTTTGTCGGGACCTGCACGACATCGAGGCCGTAAATCTGCGTAAATTCCACCGCTTCGGTGGCGGCCGTGCCCGTCATGCCGGCAATTTTGTTGTACAGCTTGAACAGCTTCTGGTAGGTGATGGTGGCGACGGTCTGCTGTTCGAACTGCACCGACACGCGCTCTTTCGCCTCGACGGCCTGGTGCAGCCCGTCCGACCAGCGTCGGCCTTCCATGACGCGGCCGGTGAATTCGTCGACGATCAAGACCTCGCCGTTGCGCACCATGTACTCGTCGTCGCGCTTGAAGAAATTATGGGCTCGCAACGACTGCTCGATCATGTGGACGACGCCCAGTGAGTCGTCGACGTACAGGTTTTCCACGCCCAGCAGGCGTTCCACGGTTACCATGCCGTCTTCGGTGAGCATGACATGGTGGCCCTTTTCCTCGAGCTCGAAATGCTTGTCTTTCCTGAGCTGGCGCACGACGTCGTCGACCTTGTAATAAAGGTCGGTGCTTTTTTCCGGCCGGCCGGCGATGATGAGGGGGGTCCTCGCCTCGTCGATGAGGATCGAGTCCACCTCGTCGATGATGGCGTAGTTGAGCGCGCGCTGGACGCGCATCTCCGGGCGGACCGCCATGTTGTCGCGCAGATAATCGAACCCGAACTCGTTGTTGGTGCCGTAGGTAATGTCGGCGCGGTAGCCCACTTGGCGTTCGGCCGTGGTCATGTCGTGCTGGACGAGGCCCGTCGTAAGCCCCATAAACTTGTAAATCGGGCCCATCCACTCGCTGTCGCGCCGGGCCAGGTAATCGTTGACCGTCACCACGTGCACGCCGTCGCCCGTCAGCGCGTTCAGATACACCGGCATCGTCGCCACCAGCGTTTTGCCCTCGCCGGTGACCATCTCCGAGATGCCGCCGCGGTGAAGCACTATCCCGCCGATCGTCTGCACGTCGAACGGGCGCATTCCCACCACTCGCTTCGACGCCTCCCGCACCGCGCTGAACGCGTTTGGCAGGATCGCATCCAGTTCCTCGTCCAGCCGCGCCCGCAGGCCTTTTACATAGGCCTCCTCGCGCTCGGTCCTTTCCTCGAAGGGCAGATCCGGGGCCGGGGCGTCGCCCGCGTGGGCTGTCCGGTACTCTTCGCGGGCCCGCGCCAGACGCTCCTTGAACCGGGCCGTCTGGGCCCGCAGCTCGTCGTTCGTCATTCGGGCATACAGGGCCTCTTGCGCGCGGATCTGTTCCAGAACCGGCAGCATCCGCTTCACGTCGCGCTCGCTGCTCGTGCCGAACAAGCCTTTCAAAAACGAACTTAGCACAGAAAAACGACCTCTATGGAATCTCGGGCTTCACTTCCGCCAAATTGACAGCCGCCCCCGATATGAGCGCGCCCCGAATCGTTTACCTTCATTATTTAATAATAACAGAGTGGTTCCGAAACGGACAAATGACGAGAATGGGCTCGGCGGGACAAAGAAAACCGACCGGGACGTGTCCCGGCCGGTTTTGGAGCTGTTGGTTCAGGTCAAGCCGATTTTGCTATTGGTTGTTAACCCAGGTTACCAGGGCCGCGAAAGCGCGGCAACAGGGCCACTCGCCAGGATATTTGATCCATTCGACGTGGCCGTCCATGTAAAGGCAATTGCTGCCGCCGGGCACGTGGTTGAAATCGCTGGGATCCATGTCCACGATATCGAAGCTCACGGGCAGTTCGCTCTGAGCGACGGCGCTGGCGGCCGGGTTGTTGATATCGGTGATGAAGAACCGCTCGATACCTTCGCGCAACCGGTAGACGGATACTTCTTCGCCGGTCGTCTTAGTGTAGGAACCGGGATCTTCATCAACCGCTCTCATTGCGTCCCCATAGGTACTTGCGTCGTCAACAGCACCCATGATAACGGCGAGGAAGTCGATCACAAAGTTGGCATCGATGTACGTCCCAACAATAGTCGACCAATCGGTGATCGCAGGATCATTGGGGTCCATGCCGGTGGTCACGGCTTGTTCGGCCTGGAGCGCCCAACCGAGGTAAACGTACGAACGGTCGCCGACTTTGCAGGGGCAAATCTGGTCGGTCCCGTCGCAGTTCCATCCGCCGTCCTCGAACCAGGCTTTCCCGTCGTTGTCCGACGGACAGATGTTTACTGCGAGGTCTGACAGGTACTCGGGGTATAACGATTCGCCCTGCCACATGAAACCCAAGCCCGAGGCGTCTACCGTGTAGTCGCAGTAGCCGCCCGTGTCGTCCCAGTAGTGGTTGGGCGGGAACTTGCCCCCTTTAGACTCGTTGGAGTACATCTTGAAGGAGAGTCCCATTTGCTTGAGGTTATTCGCGCAGCTTGCGCGGCGGGCGGCTTCCCGGGCCCGGGCAAGCGCCGGCAAGAGGATAGCCGCCAAAATACCGATGATGGCAATTACGACCAAGAGTTCGATCAGTGTAAAACCGTCTTTCCTTCTCATAGTTATTGCTCCTTTCCATCTTTACTTAACGACGTACATAATTTAAAGAAAACGCGCGGCCCCAATGCCGCTACTCCCATGACATATTCAGTCTAGACTCACGTACCTGTTTTGTCAATACACTATAACGAGTTCCGGCATCGAGGGGGAGTTATATGTAAACATTTGTCGTACAAGGTTTTACGGGCCGTTTTGACGGACTGGTCAGGGTTTGTGCAAACCGTCAAGAATAGTGCGGGGGCGTCGGGTTTGTTCCGTTCCGTTCGAAAAGTGGCAGAGGCGGGCGGAAAAAAACCGGCCGGGAATGTTCCCGGCCGGTTTCGCTAAACAGCTGAAGCCGCTGTTTCTACATGTTGTTTACGGCCGTAACAAGCGCCGCAAAAGCACGGCACACGGGCCATTCGCCGGGGTACTTGATCCATTCGACGTGGCCATCCATGTACAGGACGTTGGCGCCGCCGGGGACATGGTTGAAGTCGCTGGGATCCATGTCGACGATGTCGAACGAAACCGAGATTTCGCTTTGCGCTTTGGCGCTGCCGGCGGGGTTGTTGATGTCGGTGATGAAGAACCGCTCGATGCCCTCGCGCAGCCGGTAGGCGGATACTTCCTCGCCGGTACTCTTGGTGTACGAGTAATCATCGTCAGCGGCCTTCATAGCTTCGCCGATATTGGCGGCGCCCTCTATACGACTAGTTGCCTCTCCGAGGAAGTCGATAACAAAATTCGCGTCGATGTACGAACCGATAACGGCCGTCCAGTCATTAATGCCGGGGTCGTTGGGATCCATGCCCGTGACCATGGCCGTATCCTCGTTCACCGCCCAGCCAATGTACACGTACGAGCGGTCATTGACTTTGCACGGGCAGACCTGATCGGTCCCGTCGCAGTTCCAGCCGCCATCTTCGTAGTAGCTCTGGCCGTCGTTGTCCGACGGGCAGATGTTTACCGCGAGATCGGACAGGTACTCGGGGTACAGCGATTCGCCCTGCCACATGAAAGCCAGCCCAGGCTCGGCCGTCGCGGGATCGCACACGCCCCCGGTCTCGTCCATGTAGTGGTTTGGCGGGAACTTGCCGCCCTTGGACTCGTTGGAGTACATCTTGAACGAAAGGCCCATTTGTTTCAGGTTGTTTGCGCAACTGGCGCGCCTGGCCGATTCCCGGGCCCGAGCAAGCGCGGGCAACAAAATAGCGGCCAGAATGCCGATAATTGCAATTACAACCAAAAGCTCGATTAATGTGAAACCTGCTCTCTTTTTCATTCCACCTTCCTTTCCTTCTACTGCTTTTTTTTGTAAGCCCGGCTACAAATGCCGCGCTTAACGCAATGACATCATTGAGAATAGATCGGCGCTTTTGGTTTGTCAAGTAGGCTATAAGCCATTGATGAGGTGCTATTTACGTGCTACGGAGGAATGTGAGGTTGGTTTCGGGCCAACGGGTTAGCAGAACCTTCAGGAGGTGTCAACTGTTGATCGCAGGTGTAACATCATTACATAGGTGTTACGCTTACACTGGAAGGTTGTGAACCGGAAGTGCGGTCGGAAGGTCTCGGTGGTGCTGGACGGGAACTTGCGCGCTTAAGGTTCGGCCTGCTCGAGCTCGTTCAGTTCGAACTCGATGCTTTGGGTAACGGGGAAGCGGAAGCCGGTTTTCGGGTCAAGGTCGAGGTCCATGACCTTCATGGTGACGGGGTGCTGATCGCGTTTCCACTGGTTGCTGACGAAGCGCCTGCCGAACTCGGCCGTCCAAGCCCGCAGCTGCTCTCGGTCGACGCTGTCGTACCGGGCGCACAGGACGCGCCAGCATTCTGCGAGCGACATGCGCTGGCGCGCGTAGAGGTAGAGCAGGTCGTCGAGCACGACGTAGGGCATGAGGTCGGTTTCGTCGAGTTGATCCGGTGCGAGTTCGGCGCTCGGGGCGATGTCCAGAATCGCGCGCAATGACCTGATGTTATCGCGCCGGGCGATATACTCGAGCAGCCGGCTGACGACCGTTTTGGGCACGTTGGAAATGGGGCTGTATCCGCCCTGGTTGTCGCCGCCGGTGGTGGTGTATCCGACGGCCGCCTCGCTGAGGTTGGAGGTGACGAGCAGGAGCCCGCCGACGCTGTTGGCCCAGTTGAGCATCATGTTTCCGCGGACGCGGGCCTGGAGGTTCTGGCGCGCCAGCGGGGTGACGTTGTCGAGTCCGCCGGCCATTTCGGCGGCTTTTTTCAGGGCGATATCGGCTTCTTCGGCTATGGACACGACTTTGAACGGCACGCCGAGCTCTTCGGCGAGCGCGCGGGCGGCGTTTTCTGTGGCGCTGGAGCTGAACGCCTTGTTCGGCAGGTATACGGCACCGATATGCTCGCCGAACTTCCCCTGCTCGGCCCCTTCTTTCAGGCGTTTAGCCGCATACACGGCCAGCAGCAGGCACAGCGCGCTGTCGCGCCCGCCGGACAACGCCACCAGGAACCGCTCGAAAACGCCGACTTTCTCGAAATAATCGCGCAGGCCAAGAACCAGCGCGTCAAACAGTTCGTCGAGGTAAAGCTCGGACTCGGATTTCCCGGCGGTGGCGGCTTCGGGGGCTTTTATCGAATCGAGCCGGACAGACAGTGGCGCCCGCGGGCCCGGCGTGATTTTTTCGGTGTCGAAAAAGCTCTGCGGCAATTGGGCGGCATATTCGGTGAGGCTTGCGGGCTGGAATGCACCCTCGACGTCGACGCTCAGGATGCCGGACGCGTCGGCGCGAGCCACGGCCCCCTGCCGCCAGGTCGAGTTTTCCGCGCGCACGCGGGCGACCTGGTCGAGGTCGACGATCCCCGTGGCGAGCGTCCACGGCGCGAAACTCAGCGGTTTGCCTTCCGCCACGAGCCCGTCGGGCGCGGCAATGAACCCGCCGCCGTCGAACACGAGGCGGCTGTTGTCGCAACCGAGCAGGTTGGCGTATGCATAGATGCAGTCGAGGCGTTGTGCGGCCACCTTAACCATCATGCGCCGCTGCTCGTTTTTGCGCGGCGTAAACGGCGAGGCGCTGCCGTTGCAGATAATTTCGGCGCCCGCGGTCACCCGCGCATACGCCGGCGAGTTGGCCGACCACAGATCTTCGCAGATCTCCGCGCTGACGGCGCCGTACGGCATGCGGAATACGAGGTCGCCGGCGGGCACGCCGTGCAACTCGGTGACGCCGCCGGTCCAGGGGGCCCAGTTGCGGCCTTCGTAAAAGATGCTGTATGTGGGCAGGTACTTTTTCAGGATCAGACCACGGACGCGCCCGTCGTGGATCATCGCCGAGGCGTTGTACATCAGCGAGTTCATCCGCACGGGCAGGCCTACGAGAACGCTGATGCCCGAGCAGGATTGGGCAAACCGTTCCAGGCTCGCCCAGCTCCGTTGCGCCACGTTGGGCCACCACACGCGGTCCTCGAGGCTGTAGCCGGAGATTGCCAGTTCCGGCGCCACAAGCAGATGGACACCAAGCCGCCGGGCTTCGTCGACGACTGCCGTCAACCGGCCGACGTTCATTTCCATGTCGCCGACCTTGACTGAAACCGCGCCGACTCCTATGCGAACAAGTCTCATTGCGTCTCCCTCAGATGCGCCTCCATATTATGCGCGTTGCCCCCTGCAGGGCGCAACGCGGCGCCTTGCTCCCTGCAGGTCGCAACGCGGCGCACCAACCACTAACCACCAACCACCGTCCACCGTCCACCAGCCACCGTCCACCGGCCACCGGACACTATTCCGGCCGCTGCAGGAGTTCGGCTTTGAGCTGGCCCATTTGTTGGGAGATGAGGACGCGGTAGCGTTCGGGGTTTCTGAGCCGTTTGTATTCGTCGGGGAGTGCGGCGATTTGTTCGAGTGCGCGGGCGCGGATTTCGTTGATGGGCGGCGACGGCTGGACCCGGTGGCCGTTTTCGATAACGGGCTCCATCAACTCGCGCGCCGCGGCCGCTTCGTGAATGCGGGCGTTGAGATGGGGGTGGGTGCGCTGGCGGCATACAATCGTATCCCGGACGGGCCAGTTCTCACCTTCCATGTACATGACATCGGCGAGCGGGTTTTCATCGGCGCCGAAATACCTTACAAGGCGTTTTCGGCCGGGGTCGGTGGCCTTTTCGATGTTCGAGGTAATCTTCAGTCTCGGGAGCCACTTGCCGTTGTCGCGTATCGCCACGAGTTTGTACACGCCGCTGAGCGACGGGCTTTCGTGCGAGGTGATCAGATGCGTGCCGACGCCCCACGCGTTGATTTTCGCGCCCTGCCGTTTGAGGTCGGCGATCAGGTCCTCTTCGAGATCGTTCGAGCCGATGATGAGCGGGTCGTCGAATCCGGCTTCGCCGAGCATTTTGTGGGCCATCTTGCTGAGCTTCGCGAGGTCGCCCGAATCCAGCCGGATCGCCGGCCGAAACTTATAGCCCTGCTCGCGCATTTCCTTAAACACCGTGATGGCGTTCGGCACGCCGCTTTCGATGGTGTCGTAGGTGTCGACAAGCAACACGGACCGCTCCGGGTAGTTTCGCGCGAACGCCCGGAACGACTCGAGCTCGCTCGGAAAGCTCATCACCCAGCTATGGGCGTGCGTGCCCGACACCGGGATGCCGTACACCTTCCCGGCCAGCACGTTCGAGCTCGATACGCAACCGCCGATGTACGCCGCCCGCGACCCGCTCAACCCGCCGTCGGGCCCGTGCGCCCGCCGCAGGCCGAACTCGATCACCGGATCCCCGTTGGCCGCCAGGCAGATGCGGGCGGCCTTCGTGGCAATCAGCGTCTGGTAGTTGAGCATGTTGAGCAGGGCCGTCTCGAGCAGTTGCGCCTCAAAAATCGAGCCGGAAACCTGCACCACGGGCTCGTGCGGAAACACCAGCGAACCTTCGGGAATGGCCCGGACGCAACAGCTCGGCCGGAAGTTGAGAAGGTAATCGAAAAAATCCTCGTTAAAGATCTTCAGCGACCGCAGATACTCGATGTCGTCCTCCGTAAACCGGAGGTTTTCGACGTAATCCAAGAACGGTTCGAGCCCGGCGGCTATGCCGAACCCGGCGTGCGGCGGCAGGTTCCGGAAGAAATAGTCGAATGCCACCTGCTGGCCCGCCCGGCCTTCATTGAGGTAACCGGCCATCATGGTCAATTCGTAAAAATCCGTAAACAGCCCGAGCCGTTCGCGGCGGTACCAGCCTTCAACTTTCTTGTTCATTCAAATCTCCAGACTTAACCACTTCGACCCCCGCGTCTTGCATTGTCTCGACAGCGCTCTCAACGGTGCCCGGCGGAATGTCAATGCCTTTGACGGCGTCTTCGACAAGCACGGTTTCGAAACCTTCCCGCCGGGCGTCGAGCGCCGTGTTCTTGACGCAATAGTCGGTGGCGAGTCCGGTCAGGAACACGCGGTTGACCCCGCGGCGGCGCAACTGGACGGCGAGGTCGGTGCCGCTGAACGCGCTGTAGGCCTCCCGGTCGGAATGCGTGCCCTTGTTAACGATCCGGGCGTGGTCGGGCACATTGAGGTCCGGATGAAACTGGGCGCCCGGCGTGTCGGCCACGCAATGCGACGGCCACGACCGGTCCACGAATCGCGGGTGTTGGGAAAACGACATGTGGTCGGCCGGGTGCCAGTCGCGGATGAAAAACTTGTGTTCGAAAAGCGGCTGCAGCCGGTTGATCACCGGGATAATCGTATCGCCCCCGTTCACGGGCAATGCGCCGCCGGGACAGAAGTCGACCTGCACGTCGCCGACGATTAAGGCATCGCTAGATTTGATTTTCATGGCTGTATTCCTCCTGGGTTCCGCAGAACAAGTTTAACGGAGCGCACACGCCCGCGCAAAACGGGCATCCCGGGCAGTTGCGTAACGCGCATATCCAGCGAGACGCGGCAAGAGGCTGGAAGCCTTTTCTACAACAACGGGCGAAAGGCGCGAAACCTCTTCTACTTGAACAACAGGTAATTTCCTGCCCGCATTTTTCAGTTTCTTTCCTCGGGCCCGTCTGTGCTAATGTTTAGCCGATGAGCGGCCTGATTGAACAACACGAGACTTGGGTTCTTTTCCTGAGCCTTGGCACGCTCCTTTTGTTTGCGCGCGTGTTGGGCGAGCTGATGCAGCGATTTGGCCAGCCGGCCGTCCTGGGCGAGATGCTGGCGGGCATTCTTCTGGGCCCGACGCTGTTCGGGTGGCTGTTTCCGGAGTGGCACGAGTTTCTTTTTCCGGTTACCGGCCCGCGCGCGTACCTGCTCGAGGGTCTGGCGAGCATCGGCATTGCCCTGTTCCTGCTGGTTGTCGGGATGGAGGTCGACCTGTCGTCGGTTTGGCGCCAGGGGCGGGCGGTTTTTTATGTGGCGGCCGGTGGGCAGATTCTGCCGTTTGCGCTGGCGTTCGGCCTGGCGTACCTGGTCCCGTCGCTTTTTCAGCGGGGCGATACCGTGGCGCTTCTTCCGCAGGCGCTTTTTATCGGCACGGCCATGAGCATCACCGCGGTGCCGGTGATCTCCAAAACGCTGATGGACCTTGGCCTATACCGTACGGATTTCGGCATGGTGATTGTGGCCAGCGCCATGCTCAACGATATCCTCGGCTGGATCCTGTTCGCGATCGTGCTCAGCACGATGGGAATGCGGTCGGGATTCGGCCTTGCCGTGGGGCACACCACGCTGCTGGTGTTTCTTTTTGTTGCGGCCATGCTTACCGTAGGGCGGTTCTTGATTCACCGCGCGCTGCCGTGGATTCAGGCACACCTGACCTGGCCGGGCGGCGTGCTGGGCACGGCGATTACGCTGGGCTTTTTCGCCGCCGCATTTACGGAAGCGTGCGGGGTTCACGCGGTGCTGGGGGCTTTCCTGGTGGGCGTGGCCATCGGCGATTCGTCGCACCTCCGCGAACAAACCCGGAGAAACATCAGCCACTTCATTTCGTTTATTTTTGCCCCGCTTTTCTTCGCTTCTATCGGGTTGCGGATGAACTTCTTCACAAATTTCGACCTGAAGCTGGTCCTGATCGTGCTTGCGGTGGCCTGCACGGGCAAGCTGGTCGGTTGCATGGCGGGCGCGAGGCTATCCGGGATGAGCAAGCGCGAGTCCTGGGCTACGGGCATCGGCATGAACGCCCGCGGCACCATGGAGGTCGTGCTGGGCATGCTCGCGCTGGAAAGCGGGCTGATTTCCGAGCAGTTGTTCGAGGCGTTGGTAGTGATGGCGCTGTTGACGGCAATCGTGCCCGGTCCCGCCTTGCAGTACCTGCTTCAACGGCGCAAGCACGCGCTTGCAACCGACTTTCTCACCGCAAAAACCTTTACGGCAACCATCCGGGCCGCCGACCGTTGGGAAGCGATCCGCGAACTTGCAGCGGCCGCGGCCGACGCGTTTAGCCTTGACCGCGCCGAAGTGACCGAAGCCGTTTTAAAGCGCGAGCGCGTGCAGGCTACCGGCATCGGCAACAGCGTCGCCGTACCGCACGGCCGGCTCGAAACGCTCGAGCGGCCCATCGTGGCCGTGGGAACTTCGCCGACCGGCCTGGATTTTGACGCGCCCGACGGACAAGCGGTTCGTCTCGTATTTCTCGTGCTGACACCCGCGCATGAGAACGACGTTCAGCTCGATATTTTGCGCGACATCTCGCAGCATTGCCTGAAACCTGCGCTCGTCGAGCGTGCCGCCCGCGCGGAAAGCTACACCCAGTTTCTGGCCGTGTTGAAAACCGCGGAAGAGTAAGTGCGACTGAAAACATGCTGTAACCGGAAGCCGGGGGCCATGTCGAGGGGGGCTCAGGGCCAGTTTCTCACAGAGGTTATTTCCGGCTCATCGGTCAGTTTTACGCGTACACCCCCGAGAATGTCCGTACGCCACACGCGGCAGCCGCGGTTTTCGTAAGTGGCGAGGGTTTTCGAACTGACGCGATTCACCGGGGCGCCCGCGCAAGTCACGACGCAGTCTGCCGGCGCCACGGCTTCTACGAAAAATGCGGTGCTCGACGTGGTCGATCCGTGGTGGGGCGCTTTAACGACAGCGGCGCGGCAGTCCTCGCCGGCAACTAGCCGCTCGGCCTCTTCTTCGATGTCGCCGGTTAGCAACACGCGCGTCTTGCCGCGCTCGACGAGCATCACCAGCGAACAGTCATTGGCGGGGCGGCCGGGCGTCCAGTCGGCGGGCGGGTGAACAAGCCGGATATTGATGTCGTCGAGCTGCAGGACGTGCCCGGCCTCGACCCGGCGCACCGGCACGCCTGATTGCGCACAGAGCGTTTCGAACCTCTTTTCGAGCGGGGTCCGGGCGTCGGTTGCCGGCAACCACGCTTCGCCTACCTCAAAATTCTCGACGATGTACAACAGCCCGCCGAGATGGTCGCGGTCGGAATGAGTCGCGACAACGTAATCGAGCCGGCGGACGTGGTTGGACCACAGAAACGGGGCCACGTACATCTCGCCGTTGCTGAAAGATTCGTCGGCGTCGCCGCCGTCAACCAGCATGAGACGCCCGGCCGAAGACGTTACCGCTATCGAATCGCCGTTATCCACGCTGAGGAAGTCGACGCGCGCCTCGGGCACGTTGAGACGCCAACTCAGCACCGCCACAATCGCCAGCAAACCGGCGGCTCTGATCCAAGGACCCCGCCGCGCGGCCGTGCCGGCAGCGAGCACGCATGCCGCCGTGCCCCAGTAGGCAAGCTGGGCCGGGGCCGTCGGGCTGACCACCCGCAGCCACGTCAAGCCGCTCGAGGCTACCACGTCAACCAGCCACGCAATGGCCTGAAACAGCGGCCATACCGCGTGGCCAAACAGCGAGGCCGCCCGGATCGACGCCAGCGACACCAGCAGCGTGATGAACGTCAGCCAGAGAACGGCCGCGCTTAACGGTATCACGAGCAGGTTCACCAGCACGCCGGCCGCCGGCAACACGTGAAACAGTCTCACGGCCACCGGCAACGTCAGCACCTGCACGCCCAGCGAGGCCGCCGCCGGTTTGCGCAACAGCGCCGGCCCAGGCAACAGGCTTTCCAGCCGCGAGCCGAAAAGCAGAATGGACGCCACGCTCAAAAACGACAGTTGGAACGCCCCGTCAAACAACAGGTCCGGGTTCCAGCCCAGCAGAATCAGCGCCGACAAGCCCAGCGCCGAAAGAATGTCCGGCGGGCGGCCCGCCAGTTCGGCGCACAGGAACACGGTGATCATCAGGGCCGCGCGCAAAGCGCTGGGCCGGATGCCCGTCGTCAACGCAAAACTCAGCACTGCCAGCATAGTCAACAGCGCCCAGTGCCGCCGGTTTTTGACCACCAGACGGAGCAGGAACCCGGCGGTCACGTAGATGATGGCCGCATGGATGCCCGACACGGCCAGAATGTGCGCCACACCGGCTTTTACGTACTTCCGGTACTCGTGCCGCGGCATCGAGGCGCGGTATCCGAGCCATACGGATTTTACGAACGGCAGCGCGCTCGCCGGAACCGTAAGCGCGAGCCGGTCGGCTTCGGCTTTTCTTAAGCGCGACATCCAGTACCGGCCCGACCACCACCGCGCCCGCGCCGCCCGTTCCAGGCCCGCGGGGGTGCCGCGACGGTTTTCGACTTTCAAGCTGCTGAATATGCCCCGCCGCGCCCAGTAGGCCTCGTAGGACGGCGTTCCGAAGTTCGGGAAACCGAACCGCGCGGAGATTTTGCCACGCCCCCGCACCCGTTCGCCTGCATGAAGCGTCCAGGGCGGGTTCGGACACGACAGCATCACCCCGCCCTTGATAAGGCGCCGTTGCCCGTCCATCTCGACAACGTCCGCGTCCACCAGGCACCGAACGAACCCAAGCTCGTCGTTGTCGAGGTTTTGGAGCCGTACGACGCCTTCCACAGCGCAGTCCCGGGGCAATCCGTCGGTGTCTACCAGCCGGCTGAGCGGGTCGCCGGGCGGCCCCGCGTGCCGGGCGTGCCACGCCAGCGCGCCCACGGCGAGTGCCGCAAACGCCACGCTGAAAAGACGGGCCGTTATCAAGCCCGGCAGCGCCAGTGCCACAACGAGTGCAGACACGGCAAGTGCAAGCCATGCCCAGGCAGGAAACAACCCCGTTGAAGCCGCGTGCGTGCCGGCGCAGAACAGTACCGCGCAGAAAAAAAGCGGCCGCCGCAGCAGGGGGACGATAAGGCCGGATTCTCTGCCTGCTTCCTTCTTGGGCTGGTGCATGGAAAATCCCCCGCTGCAAAACCATGCAGGCTACGTTAGCAATACGGCCAACGGCGTGCAACAAGACACCGGGAAGCGGCAAAACAGGAAAGCGCCAACGACAATGTTAAGCGCCATCCAGGGGATGGTCCTTCATGTGAAGAAAAGACGGCCGGGAAAAATCCCCGGCCGTCTCAGGTTTTTCGGCGTCACTGGAGCGTCGTGCACCTACTCCATATGTTCGGACTGCAAGAAGGCCATGGTCCGGTTGACGGGCCATATCGAAGGGTACCTCAGGAAGTCGACATGTCCGTCCATGTAAAGGACGTTGCAGCCGCCGGGAACGTGGTTGAACTCCTGGCCGACGTCCATGCTCACCCAGTCGCAGGCTACGGGAATCTCGCTTTGCGCAGCCGCGCTGGCAGCAGGATTGTTGATGTCCGTGATGACAAACCGCTCAATTCCTTCACGCAACCGATAGACAGTCATCTCTCCAGACGTAGCATCGAATTTGAAATCCGAGTCGTTCCAGTTGCCTTTTCCATCGGGGGCATCCGGAGGCAACCCGATTGCGTCGTAGAGCGGAGCAAACATCAAAGCCAAATCTGTGGCGTTGTTCATCAACCAATTTAGCATGGTGGCTGGATCCGCTACGGGAACATCCTCTATTCCCTTCGTAACGCCGTCAATCCAGGTGTTCCAGGCGAGGTACAAGTAAGAGCAGTCACCGTCGTTGATCTCGCACGGGTAAAATTCGCCCGGAACAGCCGGACATTCGGCGCCGCCACGGCTGCAAAAGACAGTCGCCAGTCCATCGGCATCGCTGAACACTTCGGCAACGTCGTCGCCAGTCTCCGCAGATGGACAAAGCAGAATCGCCGGGTCACTCAGATACTCTGGATAAATAGCCATCCCATCAACTACAAACTGACCATCCAAATCATCGCAATCGTACAGGTGCGTTGGCGGGAACTTCTCGCCCTTGGACTCGTTGCTGTACATCTTGCAGACGAGGCCGAACTGTTTGAGGTTGTTGGCGCAACTGGCCCTGCGCGCCGATTCACGCGCCCGGGCAAGAGCCGGCAATAATATGGCAGCCAAGATGCCAATGATTGCTATTACAACCAGCAATTCTATAAGTGTAAAACCCTTCTTCATGGATCATCCCTCCCTTGGTGATATCCATTTGCCCAAAAAAATTAAATGCCTTGAACTTCTGAAACCTCTAATATCCTCCTTTCCAGGGGTCTATACCTCCAATAATTCCCATGTCTTTATGAGATATTCTTGCATAGCACGGGAAATCTGTCAAGATAAACTTCCGTTTTCTGTGATTTCTGCTGAAGAGACGGCCCTTCTTAACCCGGCAGCGCCAATGCGATGAGGAATGAAGACACGGCAAAGAGGATTTACGCCCAGGCGGAAAAAACCTTAAAGCCGCGTTCGTGCCGGCGCAGAATAGTACCGCGCAGAAAAAAGCGGCGCCGGAAGCATGTGATACTTCCGGCGCCGTGGTCTGCTATACCGGCCGGCTTGGCTTAAGCCAGGCGACGCTGTTACAGGATGGTCTGAACGGCGTTTGCGAAGGCCATGTAGCGGTTAACGGGCCATTCTGTCGGATACCTCAGGAATTCTACGTGTCCGTCAAGGAAAAGCACGTTGCAACCGCCGGGAGCATGGTTGGTTTCGCTGACTTCGCCCATGTCGATGAAGTCCAAGCTCACCGCAATCTCGCTCTGGGCTTTCGCGGAAGCCGCGGGGTTATTGATGTCGGTGATCAGGAACCGCTCGATCCCTTCACGCAGCCGGTAAATAGTCGCATCGCCGCCCACTGACAAAGTAACGCCAACATCGCCGTCGGCATCGGCCAATTCACTGGGTGTGGGATCGCTGCCCGGATCGAGCGTCTCAAACAGCGCCGACATCATGTCGAAAAAGTTGGCGTTGTTGGCCATCACCCAATTGAGCGAATCCATGACCGTGAGAGCGGGCAGATCGGGCACACCGACCGTCACGTTGGTCATGGTGGTATTGTGCGCGAAATACAGGTAGCTGCTATCGGCCGAATCGAACTCGCAGGCATAGAACTCGTTGTTCGGGTTGCCTGCCGTCGGTCCCATAGTGCCGGCTCGATCAATGGCAACGGCCGCCTTGTTGTCCGCGTCGTTAAAGACATCTTCAATGGGCCCTGCCTTGCTGTCCGATGGGCAGATCATCAAGGCCGGATCGTTCAGGTATTCAGGATAGATGGCCAGACCGTCAACCACAAAGTCCATGGTCCAGTCGCCGTTGCATTTGCGGCCCTTCATTGGCGGGATTTTCTCGCCCTTGGACTCGTTGCTGTACATCTTGCAGACGAGGCCGAACTGTTTGAGGTTGTTGGCGCAACTGGCCCTGCGCGCCGACTCGCGCGCCCGGGCAAGCGCCGGCAACAGAATGGCAGCCAAAATGCCAATAATTGCTATTACAACGAGCAATTCTATAAGTGTGAAACCTTTCTTCATGGAGCATCCCTCCCTTTTCGATATCCATTTGCCTAATAACTGCAAATTACTTTGAACCAAAAAATTTAGACTTTTTGACGTACCTCCTTTCCAAGGGCATCTAACCCCTAAGTTTGTCAGCTATTCTTACATAGCACAGGGTGTTTGTCAAGAGAATTTTCCGCATAATGTGATTTTCTCTACACTTCGTGCAAAGCACGGAGTTGTAATAATTTGACTGGACCGGCTCGAGATTGGCATGGTTGTACATTCAGGGGGAAACCGTTAGATAGATGGGTCCATGGAAGCTAAAAAAATGAAGGGTTATCTGCCGATATCGGCCTCGTGTTTTGTGTGCGGCAACGCCAACCGCGCCGGGCTGAGCCTCCGGTTTTACGCCGAGGATGGGGTGGTGAAGGCGGTCTGGCGGCCGGCCCGCATGCACTGCGGGTACGAAGGCATCGTGCACGGCGGGGTGGTAGCGACGGCTTTGGACGAATGCATGGCGTGGGCGGCCACATGGCACACGCGGTTGATGTGCGTCACCGGCGACATCCACGTCCGTTACCTCGAACCCGTGCCGAGCGACCGGGAACTCGTGGTGTCGGCCGCGGTGAGTGTTCCGGGGAAACGGCTCGTGCACGTGGCCGGGAGCATCTCTGATTCAGGCGGGGCGGAATATGCCACGGCCAAGGGCCGGTTTGTCACTATGACGGCCGAACAAACGCTGGCGGTGGATGACGAACTGATTTATTTTGGCGATGAGGTGCGTCTGTTCGATTATCTGCGGACGAAATAGACGGTCATCGGGAGCCCGCCATGGAAAAACACGCCGAACAGCAAAAACATACGTACGCCCATCCCCGGCCTATGGTGACCGTGGACGCGGTGGTATTCACCGTCCGCGATTGCCGGCTCGAGGTGCTCCTGATACGCCGCAAACGGCCGCCGTTCCAGGGCATGTGGGCGTTGCCCGGCGGGTTTGTCGACATGGAAGAAAACCTGGAAGACGCGGTCGCCCGCGAGCTGTTCGAAGAGACAGGCGTGGCCGACCTGCCCCTCGAACAGTTTTTCACGTTCGGCGACGTCGGCCGCGACCCCCGCGGACGCGTCATCACGGTCGCCTATTGGGGGTTGGCCGACTGGCATGAAATCGAGCTTAAGGCTGCCGACGACGCGCAGGACGCCGCATGGCTCACCGTCGAAGGGCTGCCCCAGCTCGCCAGCGACCACAACAAAATCGTCAGCCGAGCCGTCTTTACCCTCCAACAGCGCATGGCCCTCCAGGCGTTCGACCCCTTCTCGCTGCCCGAGGCTATAGACATTGAAGACCTGCAATGCGCCGTCGCGCCCCGCCAGCCCTATCCCGAATTCCCCGGATAAGCAAAGCGGCCGCACCTGTCATTGAGAACCCCCCACCGCCTCCCGCGGCGATTCCCAAAAAGAACGAGGCGCCGATTCCCCGAATGACACGCGTCGAGCAGAAGCTACGCCGTAATTTCCTTCAGGCGATCGGCAATTTCCTGCGGCGTCCACATATCGCCCTGGGCGGTTGCGCCGCTGGATATCTGGTACCGGAACTCGCGCATTTCCTTGCCTTGGATAGCCAGGATTTTGCCGGTAATCTCACCGGCAAGGTCCGACGCCAGAAACACCACAAGCGGGCTGACACATTCGGGCTTCATCGACTCGGGTACGAGCGGAATGTCTTCGGTCATCCGGGTCTTGGCAATCGGCACGATGGCGTTCACGGTGATTTTGAACTTCGCCAGTTCGAGCGCGGCAACCCGCGTAAACCCGGCGATTCCCGCTTTTGCCGCCCCGTAGTTCGTCTGGCCGAAGTTGCCGATCAATCCGGCAACCGAACTGGTGTTGATGATGCGGCCGCCGGTGGCCTTGCCTTCGTTGACCTGTTCGGCCATGCGGCGTGCGGCGGCCTGGGAGACGCCGAACGTGCCTTTGAGATGGACGTTGACCACCGCGTCCCACTGGTCTTCTTCCATCTTCAGGAGGGTTTTGTCGCGGAGAATGCCGGCGTTGTTGACGAGGATGTCGACACGGCCGAACGCATCCACGGCGGTGGCGACAATCTTGTTGGCGCCTTCCAACGTGCCGACGGTGTCGTAGTTGGCCACAGCCTCGCCGCCCGCCGAAGAAATTTCCTCGACCACGCTGTCCGCGGGCCCTTTTGCGCCGCCCGATCCGTCGCGCGCTCCGCCCAGATCGTTCACGACAACTTTTGCGCCTTCCCGCGCCATGGCCAGCGCGTGGCATCTTCCAAGCCCGCCGCCCGCGCCCGTCACAACGGCCACTTTTCCTTCCAACAAGCTCATTCCGATTCCTCCTTCTTAATTCAGCTTTAGCATGTATGCCGATTACATTGAATATACGCGGTTGCCGCGGGCACGGTCAAAGAACAGCCGGTTCCGGAACCATGAAAACTCTTCCGCCCGGCCTTTCTCTGCTACTGCCGATCTTCCGCGGCCGGCGCCGAGTCTTCGGAATCCATCATGCTCTGCCACATCTCAAGGCCGGCGCGCTGCTGCTCGAGCAACCGGTCGATTTGCGCCATCTGCTGCTCATCGAAGACAGTGCTCAATCTCACCCTGCTCCGTTCAAGCGCATCGAGCTGGGCCTGGGCCACGTTCGGGTTATTCATGGCGCCGAAGCCTTGCATCTCTTCGCCCACACCGAGCATTTCTTCGACCATAACGTCGACGGCTATCGCCCGGTCCTCGTCGCTGAGCCCGGAAGTGAACATGCCGATCTGCATGTCGAACGTTTTCTTCAGCACCCTGGCCTCGAAGTTTTCCTGGTACTCATCGTAAATGGCCAGGCCGTTTTCATTAAGGACCTCGGCGAGATCTTTTCTCAAGGCGGTTTCCATGTCTTCCTCGAGCTTCTTTCCCGCTTCGGCGCCCTCGCCTTCTTTCGCGAAATCCGCGCCCGCCTGGATCATGCGCACCATGTGATCGCGCAGGATGCCGCGCACCTGCTTTTCGGCGTCCGGCGGCAGGGCCAGCATGTCAAACAGGTCGTTGTAATACATGGGAATCGCCGCGTCGGCGCTCATTTCGGCGAACTTCTTGCCCTGCTCGCCCTCGAACATCTTCATCATCTGCGCCATTCCTTCTTGCTCTTGCTCAGGGGCCGGCGCCTCCCCGTCTTCCTCGGTTGTTTCTCCTGAACCGTCCGGTGCGACGGACGGTTCGGCCGCGGATTCGGCTGAAGGTTGCGACGCCGCTTCCGCGAGCCGACTTTCCATCTTTGCCACGGTGGTTTCCAGCGCCTCGACCTGCCCGGTTTGCTGCCTGGCCTGGTGTTCGAGCGTCGCGCCCCGGCTTTCCGCGGCGGCCACGTTCTCTGTCAGCGTTTGCACCTGCCGTTGCAGGCTGAACGCCCATGCGAGCGAGCCGATCAGTCCCACCACCGCCAATAGGGCTACTGCCCATGCCAGTGCGCTGCCTTTATTACCCACGGTTGTGCCCTCCCTTTTTTGCCCCTCTTTTGGAACCGGCATGCCCAGTTGGCCTGCTGCTGGATAGTTATACACCCAGGCGGCCGTTCTGTTCGAGTCGGCGCTCATCTTTGGCGCGGGCTGGCGTAACCCGTGTATAATGCTGCCGGTAGGGAAACAGTGTGTTTATGAGAACAATGCGAAGAACCCGGCGAAAAAAAACTGTCTGGCGCCGATTCCGGCAAAACATCCGAAAAAGGCTGTTGTCCGGCCTATTAGTCGTGGTGCCATTGGGTATTACGGCATTCGTGCTGAATTTCCTGTATGTCATCACGGCGGGGCCGCTGGCATCGATAATCCGGTCGGTGGGATTTCAGCTTCCCCAGTTTTACGTGGCAATCGTAAGCGTGGCCATTTTTCTGGTCTTGCTTTACATCATCGGGCTGGTAACCAACGTGTTCGTGGGCCGCAAGCTCCTGAACATTGCCGAGGCCATTATCCAGCGCATTCCCGTGGTTAAGACCGTCTATGGCGCCACAAAACAGGTGGTCGAAGCGGTTTCCTTGAACAACGGGGCGTCAAACTACAAATCGGCCGTGTTCGTTGAATTCCCCAACCCCGGTGCACTGTCTATTGCGTTCGTTACGGGCCGTATTAAGGACAGCGACGGTGTCGAGTACCTTAAGGTGTTCGTACCCACCACCCCGAACCCCACCAGCGGGTTTTTCCAGCTCATCCGCCCTGAACGCGTGGTCCAGTCCGAACTCAGCGTTGAGGACGCCGTAAAGTTCCTGATGTCGTGCGGGATTGTCGGCCCGGGCACGCTCCAGGTTAGCCCCGTCGGCCCGGAACACGAGCGCTCACCGGCCCCGTTGGATGACGACGAGTACGACTGGGTTGAAGAAGAGGTGGAAGAAGACACGGGCCCCGGTGTAAGGGCCTCATAAACACCGTCACGCCTTTCCTCCGCACGCTTTATCTTCGTACGCTTTATCTCCGCACGTAGTTCCTTCGCACGCATTACCTTCGCACGCATTACCTTCGCACGCATTACCTCCGCACGCATTACCTCCGCACGCTTTACCTCCGCACGCCTTATCTCCGCACGCCTTATCTCCGCACGCAGTTCCTCCGCACGCTTTTCTCTTCCCGTTTGACAGTTACGGCGCGTTTGCTGTAGCTTTCTAGAGGGGCACTTGGGTTTGCGCGCGGTGTGGGGCGCGGCGCTAAAAAGGGAGGTTCAGCAATGCCGGGCAAGACAAATCTCGAAGTGATTTTGGAGCGGTCGGCGAAGTTTGTAGTCAAGAACAAGGGCCAGTGGGATCACCAGGGCTGGGAAGACTATCTCGGCTCGGTGTCGAACCTGGGCCTGGTTATGGACGACGAAACCAAGCGCCATCTCGGCAACATCCTGGAATCGAGCAAGCATCTCTACGAAAACGGCGGCAAAGCAGCCCAGGCGGCCGCCAAACCCAAGGCAAAGCCAAAAGCCAAACTAAAGGCCGGCGCCGCAAAGAAAAAGGCCTGACCGGGGTCATTGAGCTTGTGGTGTGCCCGCGCCTACTGCGGACGCAGCTTCAGGGTGTCTAGGGTTGCATGTTTTTCCCGGAATCGTTGCCGGAGATAGTGCGGGGGGCGCAATGACAGGTGGAGGACCGGGCTTATAAGCTTGCCTTGAAACGTTGGAGGCATTCTTCGGCGAGTCGGGCTTTGCGGGCTTCTTCGTCGCGGCCCCTTCTTCTTGGTGGAGGCGCGACTTCGACTGTGTCGGGCGCGCTTTCCGGTTCAACGCGTTTTCCGGTGAAGGGCTCGATGCCCGAGTGCCAGTAAAACCGCCAACGGTCGCGCCGCATAGAAAGCACCGCCGGCGATCCGTACACCGAAACCGCCGGCCTGTCGCTCTCGGCTTCAGCAAGGTTAGCGCCGTCCGCCAGATAATCCAGGTGTGTTTCAACAATGGCAAGCAACGTCGGAACGACGGAATCCAAACCCACGGTATTTTCGCACTGCCCGGGCTCGCCGCCGGGAATGTCGATGATCAACGGCACGCGCAACGATTCTTCAGTGAGGCCGATCACGGGCCCGGATTCTGGGCTGAAGTCTATGCCGTACGACGAGGTGACCACGATGCACGTGTTCTGCCCGGCGTCGGTCGAGCGGAACCGGCTGAGCAGCGCGCCGATTTGTTTGTCGAGGTAGACGAGCGCGCTGTCGTAAACGTCAACTTCAGACGGAGCCTTGCCTTTCGGAGTAAAACCCGGCTCGTATTCGGGGCGCCATATCGGGTCGGAAAGTTCGCGGAGACGCACAAACAGGAAAAACTTCTGCTTGCTGTGTTGTTCCAGCCATTCGTTTACCTTTTCCAGCGTGCGCTCTGAACCCGGGTTTTCGGCCTGGGCCGATACGGGAACGTAGGACGGATCGAAGATCTCGAATCCGCGTTCAAACCCCGTGCCCGGCGCCAAATCGTCTTCGCCTTCGGTGAATGCGGCGGTAAGATAGTGCTGTTGCCGGAGGGTTTCGGCGAGCGTCTTATACCCGCCTGGCAGCGGCCCCGGGTGCGCCCCGAGATAACCGTGGCGCAACGGTCCGACCCCTGTCAGCAGCGTCATGCAGGCCGCGGCCGTTTCAGGCGCGGGCGTGTACGCGTTCGGGAACGCGAGCGATTTCCGGGCGAGCGCGTCGAGCGCGGGCGTGGTCTTGCGCTCATAGCCAAAACCCGAAACGTGCCGGCTTGCCAGCCCGTCCACTACGATTAGGAGAAAGTTGGGCTGCTGGGCGTGAGCCCGCTCTTCGTGCAGGAACGGTCCCGAATAGAGCATCTTCTCATTGGACAACACCAGCGGGCTGACGCCCAGAATACGCTGCCACGTCGGCCGCCGTTTCCGTTCCCAGGTCACCTCGCACTTGCTCAGCCCGGCCGGGAGCGATGCCGCCGGCAGGTTCAACTCGCCCCAGCCGTCGTCGTCTAGCGATACCGGCCACAGGCCCTTGACAGTATCGTTGCCGATCAGCTTTGTGCTGACATAAATGCGGCTGGGTGGTTCCGACTCCCCTGCGGGCGGCGGCGCCCAGCGAAGCGTCAGCGTTCCGGCGCTTCCCGGCGTGAGATCGCACGAGACCGTGGCGCCTTCCGTCAATTCCTGAGCTTCGGCGTACTGGTCGCCGGCCCGGTAGTACTGCGGCTGAGAGGCCTGTATTGGCCGGGCCGCGTCTGTCAGCCCGACCCAATGGGCCAGCAGCCAATAGCCGGCGACACCGCTGAGTGTGGCCGCAAGAAGCCAGCCGCCGGTGGCGAGACGGCCGCCGGGTTCACCCCGAATCGCCGCGTAAAACGACGCCAGCTTGAAAAACAGGTGCGTCGTGCCGAAAAGGCCGAAGTAAATCAGCGGTTCCACCTTGGCCATGAGCGGGTGCGGCCAGTTCACCGACACGTCGAGCAGGTACGGCAGGAATACCAGCGCCGTGGCGTGCGACAGGCTTTCCGCAATCAGCGGGCCCGGCGACGATGTCGGTTTCAACGCGCGCACCGCCGTCATATACGCCAGTTGAAGGCACGCGTACAGGAAGCCCATCCCCGCAGCAAGCGCCAGCGCCATTTGAAGCCCACGGACAAAACCCAGCTCGCCAAGCGCCTGGCGCACGAACCCGCCGAACAAGCCGGCTGAAACCGCCAGAGATACTATGTATATCGCTAGAGCCATTATGCCTCGCGGAAACGCTGCGTTATACCCCGCGTTGTAAAAGGGCGTTCATTCTAACACGGTAACAGTTGGGACTATTGAAGATATGCGGCCTCGGTTCAGCTCCAGGCCCTGATGAACGCCTGAAACGACCGGTCATATGTCTTTTCGACTTCCGGCGGAAAACAGCATCCGGGCAACTCGTGCCGGGCCAGGTGGCTGTGCAGGCAGTCGCAGCACATGCCCTTGGTGGGGCAGTTGTAGGTGCAGGTGCATCGACCGAGGTTTTTCTCCATATTGTTGCAGTCAGGCATAAATCTCTCTCCCTTTCAACTTCGCGTTCCTGCGTTGGACTTTACACGAACCCGGCACATTTGCGCCACCTGAAGCACACCTGAAGCACTCACCAGCATCGGCGGAAATTACCCTCGGGCGACTGGATGATGGTAGACTTTGGAAACATGCGGGCAGGAAGTAAAAAAGGAGATTGAAAGGGATGAGGAATCAAGTCGCACCTTTCTTTACAGTATGGTTTTTGATTTTTGCAGTAGTTTTGCCGGCGGCGGCGTCGGATTGGCCGCAGTTTCAGGGGCCGAACCGCGACGGCGCTTCCCCCGAAACCGGCCTTGCGCGCGAGTGGCCGGACGACGGCCCGCCGGTGCTGTGGTCGATCCCGCTGGGGGAAGGCTATGCCGGCGCCTCGGTGCGCGATGGCGAGGTCTACATCCTTGACCGCATCGAAGACAAGCAGGACGTCCTGCGTTGCCTGGACTTGAATTCCGGCAAAGAGCTGTGGAATTGCGCTTATGACGCGCCCGGTTCAACAAGCCATGACGGATCGCGCACAGCGCCGGCCATCGACGATAACCATGTTTACACCGTTGGCTTGCTCGGTCATTTCTATTGCATAGACCGAAAGACCCACAAGCCTGTTTGGCATAAGAGTTTTCAAGAGGATTTCGGCGTTAAATTGCCGAGCTGGGGCTTTTCGCAGTCTCCGTCGTTATACAAAGACCTGGTAATTGTGGCTCCGCAAGCCCCGGATGCTTACGTCGCGGCTTTCAATAAAAGCACGGGCGACCTGGTGTGGAAAACGCCGGCTTTCGGGCTGCTGGGTTACACCCCGCCCGTCGTAACGAAGCTTTCGGGGGTCGACCAGGTAGTGATGATCGGCGCGTGCGCGAAAGGCGGCAAAACGCCCGGCCAGGTGGCGGGACTTTCAGTTGACGACGGTTCGATGTTGTGGGCGTACCACGGCTTCCAGTGCTTCATTCCGATCCCCTACCCGACTACGCTGCCCGGCGACCGGTTGTTCATCACCGGCGGATACAGAGCGGGCTCCGCCATGATCCGCGTCAGCCAGGTAGACGGCAAGTGGGCCGTGTCGGAGATCTTCAAGACGGACGAGTGCGGCAGCCAGATCCACCAGCCGCTTTTTTACCAGGACCACCTCTACGTTAACAGCAACTCGAACGAGCGCGAGGACGGCATGATGTGCCTCACGCTCGACGGCGAGATCAAATGGAAGACCGGCGGGTCGTTCGGGGCTACCACCTTCGAACGCGGGCCGCTTATGTTGGCCGACGGAATGATCATCACGCTCGACGGAAAAAAGGGCGTGCTTCATCTGATCGAGCCCTCGCCCGAAAAGTTTAAGCAACTCGACGAGGCGAAGATTTTCTCGGGCAAAGAAATCTGGGCCCCCATGGCGCTCAGCGACGGCAAGCTGCTCGTCCGCAACCAGGAACAAATGAAGTGCTTGAACATTAAGGGCAATTGAACCGAAACATCAGGCGGCTTTGGTGGTGGCGGCGTTTCTCAACGCAGGAACAAGCAATGAGCCGCCTATTTTGTATTATGAGTACCAGGAGCAATCTAGTTGCCGTCGGCCTGGCTGCCGCAGTGTCTGCAACAGCGGCGCTCGCGGCGCTTGCCTGGTGGCTTGCCTATCCGCCGCCGGAAGTCGCCCTGCGCTTGCCGGGGCGCGACGGGCGGCCCGCGGATACTCAAGCCGCCGCAAAACCAGTCGATCTTACCGGCGTGTTTGTTACCCACGATGGCGCTCCGGCCGATCTGCCTGGCGAGTGGCCGCGGTTCCGCGGGCCGGATTTCGACAACATCGCCAAACAGTCCTACCCGCTCGCCGACGACTGGCCGGCAGACGGCCCGCGGCGGTTGTGGCTCGTCGAATTGGGCGAAGGCCATGCCGCTCCGGCCGTATGGGCCGGCCGCGTTTACGTCCTCGACTACGATGAAAAGGAAAAAGCCGACGCGATCCGCTGCTTTTCGCTGGCCGACGGCGCGGAAATTTGGCGGCGCTCCTATTCGGTGCTCGTGAAACGCAACCACGGCATGTCGCGCACAATACCCGCCGTAACCGACGGCGCGCTGGTGACGCTCGGGCCTCGGTGTCACGTGGTGTGCCTCGACCCCGTCACGGGCGGTTTCAAATGGGGCGTCGACTTGCAGCGCGAATACGGCACGAAAGAACCGCTGTGGTACGCCGGCCAGTGCCCGCTAATCGACAACGGCAACGTGATCCTCGCGCCGTGCGGCAAAGATGCGCTGATGATGGCGCTCGACACCGAAACCGGCAAGGAAATGTGGCGCGCCCCGAACACCGCCGGATGGGACATGTCGCACTCTTCGATTATGCCCATGACGATTGCCGGCCGCCGGATGTACGTGTACTGCGCCGTTGGCGGCATCGCGGGCGTTTCAGCCGAACCCGGCGACGCCGGCAAGGTGCTGTGGCAGGCGCCGTGGAACGCGCGGGTGGTCGCGCCTTCGCCGGTGCAACTCGACGGCGGCCGGATCTTTCAGGCCGCCGGATACGGCAAAGGCGGCATGACGGTCGAAGTGACCGAGGCAGACGGGAAGTTTGAGGCGAAAATTGTTGAGGAGCACGACCCGAAAAGCGGGATCGCCTGCGAACAGCAGACCGCCATCTACCACGACGGCCTGCTCTACGCCATCATGCCGAAAGACGCCGGCCCGCTGCATGAACAGTTCGTGTGCTACCGGCCGGACGGCTCGCTGGTGTGGTCGACCGGGCCGGAAAACCGCTACGGGCTCGGCCCTTACCTGCTGGCTGACGGCAAGTTCTACGTCCTCAATGACAACGGTACGCTCTCGATGCTCCGCGCGAGCCGCGAGGCTTTCGAGCCGCTGGCCAAGGCGCGCGTGCTCGACGGGCAGGACGCGTGGGGACCCATCGCGCTTACCGGAACCCGAATGCTCCTGCGCGATTCGCGCCAGATGGTGTGCATCGATGTGGGCGAATCAGGGACATGATCAGTGGCTAAACACCAAATGCATCGGCGCCAGTTTCTAGCGGCAGCCGCGGCGGCTGCGGCGGTTGGCGCGGGCCGCGCCTTTGGTGCTGAAGACTGGCGTGTAAACACGATTCCGCTGAAATTGGAGAAGCCGTCAGCCCTTTGTGCCGCGCCGGATGGGTCAATATACGCCGCGGGCGAAACCACTATCCTGAAATTAGACGTCAATGGCAACGAGGTGCAGCGTATTGCCGTGAAAAGCCGGCCGGGCTGTTTAGTTCTGCTAAATGACGGCCGCCTGCTGGTTGGCATGCGCCGGTGCATCGAGGTGTTCGAGAACGGGGCGTGCGCGGCGGTCTGGCAAGACCTCGGCGGCCGCGCCTGGCTGACCTCGCTTGCGGCGGACGAGGAAAACGTCTTTGCCGCGGACGCCGGCAACCGCGCCGTATGGCGATTCGACACCGCCGGCAAGTTGATCCACAAGTTCGGCGAGTTCGTTGTGCCAAGCCCCTATTTCGACGTCGCTATAAACCCGATTGGCGAGCTTTGGGTGGCAAACCCCGGCAAACACGGGCTCGAAAACTACCGGCCGGACGGCGAGCTAATCAGCTCGTGGTATCGCTTCGGTATGGGGCCGGAAGCCTTCAGCGGATGCTGCAACCCCGCCCATTTCGCATTCCGCTCCGACAGCGCGTTCGTCACCTACGAGAAAGGCATCGACCGCATCAAGATCGTCGGCCCCGACACGGCCCTGATAGGCGTGGTCAGCGCGGGCAGTCAAGAACACTCCTTGCTCAAGGCGAAAACCGAGCCGCCCGTGTCCGATTTGGCCGTTGACGCTCGAGATCGTATTCTGGTTCTGAACAAACACGAGCGGGCGATTCTGATCTACGAACCCCCAGGCGCCCGCGAAGGAGCAGCGTAGTGAAATCCAAGTTTGGCCGCCGCGATTTTATCCGCCTTGCCGCCACCGCCGCCGCGGGCGGCGCGGGCTGGGCTGCCATACGCGCGAACGACTCCGCGTTCGCCTGGCAGCTGGACCCGGCGAAGTGCGTGCAATGCGGCCGCTGCGCCACCGAGTGCGTGCTTAACGAGTCCGCGGTGAAGTGCGTCCATTCTTACCAGATCTGCGGCTATTGCGACCTGTGCAGCGGCTACCTCGTGCAGGGCGCAAAGACGCGCGACACCGGCGCCGCCAACGAACTGTGCCCCGTCGGCGCGCTCAAGCGCCAGTTCATCGAGCCGCCTTTCTACCAGTACACCGCCGATGAAAGCCTTTGCGTGGGCTGCGGGAAGTGCGTCAAAGGGTGCGCCGCGTTCGGCAACGGCTCGCTTTATCTCCAGTGCAAGCAAGACCTGTGCGTCGGCTGCAACGAATGCGCCATCGCCCGCCAGTGCCCCGCAAACGCCTGGCGTAAAGTCCCCCTGGGCTCGCCGTACTTGCTGAAAACCGATGCGCCGGCCGGCGGCGAGGGCGCCGAATGAGGTTGCGCGTGGCAGTACTGGCCCTATTAGGCGTGGCCCTGCTGACGGGCGGCGCGCAGGCCGAGTTCCGCTTCCCGATGCCGGAGTTCGAGTCGGGCTACCAGTACCCCCCGATGAGCACGCCGCCCCGCGCGCAAATACCCGTGCTGCTCGACATCGGCCTGTTGGCCGCGGCATTGGCGCTGGCCGCCTACGCCGTGTTGCGCGCCCGGTCGCGGCGGATGGTGTTTGCGCTGTCGGTTGCATCGCTGTTGTACTTTGGTTTCTACCGGCAAGGCTGCATCTGCCCCGTCGGCGCCGTGCAGAACGTGTTCGAGGTACTGATCGGCCGGAGCGTGGGGCTGCCGGTGGTTGTGGTGGCGTTTTTCCTCCTCCCGCTCGTGTTTGCGCTTTACTTCGGCAGGGTTTTCTGCGCGGCGGTCTGCCCCCTTGGCGCGGCGCAAGAGATGTGCGCGATCCACCCGGTTCAGGTGCCCCGGCCGGTCGAATACGCCCTGGGCATCCTGCCCTACGCCTACCTTGGGCTGACCTGTATCGCTATCGCGACAGGTTCCGGCTACCTGATCTGCCGCTACGACCCGTTCGTAGGGTTTTTCCGGCGCGGCGGAAGTTTCGAGATGTTGCTTGTCGGCGCCGGCATTTTGGTGCTGGGCATTTTTATCGCCAGGCCGTACTGCCGCTACCTCTGCCCATACGGCGTGCTGCTGCGCTGGACCTCGCGCTTCTCGAAATGGCATGCCGCGGTCACGCCTGCCGAATGCACCCAGTGCCGCCTCTGCGAAAACGCGTGCCCCTACGCGGCCATCGTCTATCCAACGCCCGGGCATCAGCCCCTCTCGCGCCGGGAAGGCGCGCGCAAACTGGGTATTCTCCTCGCCGCGGCGCCCCTTATCGTAGGTGCGGGCGCGATTGCCGGTTACGCGCTTAACGCGCCGCTCGCCCGGCTGCACCCGACCGTCAGGCTCGCCGAACGCCTCGCCGAGGAAGACGCGCTTGCCGCCGAAGGCGCCCCATTCGAGGTCTCGCTTGAAACCGACGCGTTCCGCGCGGGGGGGCAAACGGCTTCGGAGCTGTATAAAGAGGCCGCGGACATTGCCGAAGACTTCCGGCCGTATTCCGTGCTGTTCGGAGCCTTTCTTGGTATCGTAATCGCGGGCCGGCTGGTGCGGCTGAGCGTCGTCCGCAAGCGCCAGGATTACGAAGCCGACCGCGCGGCGTGCCTCAGTTGCGCCCGCTGTTTCCAGTATTGTCCCGTGGAGAAAAAATGATGGGTTGGAGAAACGGCCTAAAGGACACAAAGGACCAAAAGGACGTAAAAAAGAAATGCTATACGTCCTTTATGTCGTTTGGTTCCTTTAAGTCCTTTTTTGAGCTATGAAACAACAATTAAAAGATCGCCGCACCCGCTTTCAGCCGCGCCCGGTTGCGAGAAACGCTGCGCTGGCCGTTGCCGGCATTGCAGGCGTATTCTCGGCCGTAGTGGCCACCCTGCTGGTTGCCAACTATATTCAGATCCGGTTGGTCGCGCCGCTCGATGAACCGCATCTGGCCGAGTTGCGCCAGGAACTAATAAAGTCACCTGCGGCAACGCCCGAAGTCGTGAAACAGATTGAAACGCTCGATCTGCTCGCCCGGAAAGCGTTCCTCACCAGCCAGGACCACATCCGCATTGGCGCCTGGCTGTTGCTTGGCGGCGTGGCCGTATTTCTCGTTGCCCTGCGGCTGGCCGCGAAACTGAAACCGCGCCTCCCCGCGCCTGAAAGCGGCATCGCGCCCGAAACTTTCTGGCACGCCCGCCGTCACGCCAGCCGCCTTATCGCGGGCGCCGGCGCGGCTTTCGTAGCCGTCGCGCTGCTGACATCTCTAGCCACCGATTTGAAATTCCCCACGACGCCCGCCGCGCCGTCGGAAAAACCCGAGCCTGCGGCCAAGGCAGAGACGCCGCCGCCGGATTGGGAAACGGTGCAACAGTACTGGCCGTCGTTCCGCGGTCCCGGCGCGTACGGCGTGGCAACTCACACCACCGCGCCCGCCGACTGGGACGGGACAACGGGCAAGAACATCAAGTGGAAAACCGAAATCCCGCTTCCGGGCCGCAATTCGCCCGTCGTGTGGGGCGATAAGATCTTCCTCAGCGGCGCGACGAAATCCGAGCGCGAAATCTACTGTTTCGACGCAAACACCGGCGAAATTCTTTGGCGGCATCCCGTCGAAAGGACAGGCGAACCGCCGGAAATTTCTGAAGATACCGGCTACGCCCCGTCCACGATGGTGGTTCACGGCTCGCGCGTGTTCGCGATCTTTCCGTCGGGCGACGTCGCGGCTTGCGACTTCGACGGCAAGCGCCTTTGGATAAAACATCTCGGCGCGCCCGACAACCACTACGGCCACAGCTCGTCCTTGTTGGCGTACGGTGAGCTGGTGTTCGTCCAATACGACCAGGTCGAAAATTCCAAGCTGATCGCCCTTGACGCCGCCGATGGCCACGAGGTGTGGGTCAGGCCGCGAGAGCATATCTCCTGGGCGTCGCCGGCCGTCATCCCCACCGAGTTCGGCCCGCAGCTCATCCTCAACGACGAGAAAAACGTCGACGCGTACGAACCCGTCAGCGGCAACCGGCTGTGGCAGGTCGAGTGCCTGGGCGGCGAGGTTGCCCCCAGCCCGGCGTACGGCGGCGGCATGATCTTCGTCGCGAACGAATACGCGATGGCCAGCGCCCTCAAGCTGGGCGGTACGCCCGATGCGCCCACGGCCGAGCTGGCCTGGGAATGGGACGAGGCCCTCCCCGACGTATCCAGCCCGGTTGGCGACGGGACGCACTTCTACGTCGCCACGTCGATGGGCTACGTCGTCTGTTTGAGAGCGGCTGACGGCGAAATGCCGTGGCATCACGAGTTTGACGAAGGGTTCTATTCATCGCCCGTTGTGGTGGGCGACCGCGTGTTTGTTGCCGACCGCGCCGGCGTGATGCACGTCTTCAAGACGGGCGCCGAGTACGTGCCCGTGGCCGATTCGCCGCTGGGCGAGCCGATCTTGACAACGCCCGCGTTCCTCGATAAGCGCGTTTACATCCGCACTGACAAGCACCTCTGGTGTATGGCGGCTCCCGAATGAACGAGGAAGTTAAACTGGAAACCGTAGAAGACATTGTCGCCGCTTGCGGCAATACGGCCGATGCCGCCATACCCATCCTGCAGGCCATCCAGAAGCGGTTCCGCTACCTGCCCGGGCCGGCGCTCCGCCGCGTGTGCGAAATCGCCGACATCCGGCCCGGCGATCTCCACAGCATCGCCACGTTTTTCCCGCAGTTTCGTACTCGGCCCGCGGGCCGCCATTCTGTTTGCGTATGCGACGGTACCGCGTGCCACCTGAAAGGCTCCGAGGCCGTTTTCGACGCCATCACCGGAGAGCTCGGCATCGGTCACGGCGAAGACACCGACAAGGACGGAACGTTCACCGTGCAGAAGGTACGCTGTCTCGGGTGCTGCACGCTCGCGCCGGCCGTACAAATCGACGGCGTAACCTATGGCCACGTCACCCGCGCGTCCGCGCCCGAAATGCTGGCCGAGTTTCTCGAACAGGCAAAGTCGGGCGCGCCGCCGGCGGCTTCCGCCCCGCCGAAAGCCGGCGCGCAGGCTGAGATCCGCATCGGCCTTGGTTCATGCTGCGTTGCCGGCGGCAGCGAGCGCATCCGGGCCGCACTCGAAGACACCGTTGCGCGGTACAACCTCGATGTCCGGATCAAGCACGTCAGTTGCGTCGGCATGTGCCACCAGACGCCCATGATGGAAATCGTCGTGCCGGGCATCCCGCCCCGCATTTTCGCAAAGGTGCGCCCCGAGGACGTGCCTCATATCGTGCTCGACCTGTTTCCGCCCCGTTCGCCGGCCGGCCGGTTGCGCGCCACGGCCGCGCGCTGGCTCGAGCGGTTGTACACGGACGACATTCCCGCACGGCTCGCGCTCGACGCCGCCTCCGAACCGGTCGCCGCCTTCATGAGCGGGCAGCGCCGCATTGCCACCGAGCACTGCGGCGAGATCAGCCCGGTCGACCTGGACGAGTACACCCGCCGCGGCGGGTTCAGCGCGCTCGACAAGTGCCGCAATATGAAACCGGACGAAATTATCGGCCTGATCGACCGAAGCGGACTCCGAGGCCGCGGCGGAGCCGGTTTCCCGACCGCCCTCAAGTGGCGCGAGGTCCGAAACGCCCCTGGCGAAATCAAGTACGTCATCTGCAACGGCGACGAAGGCGATCCCGGCGCGTTTATGGACCGGATGACGCTCGAATCCTACCCGTTCCGCGTGATCGAGGGCATGATGATCGCTGCAACCGCCGTCGGCGCGAGCCGCGGCATCTTCTATATCCGCGCCGAATACCCGCTGGCCGTGGCGCGCGTCCGCAGCGCGCTCGACAAATGCCTCGAGGCCGGCCGCATCCCGCAAGGTTTCCGCATCGAAGTCCGCGAAGGCGCCGGCGGGTTCGTGTGCGGCGAAGAATCGTCGCTGATCGCCTCGCTCGAGGGCCGCCGGCCCACGCCGCGGCTGCGCCCGCCGTATCCGGCCCGCCAGGGCCTGCACGGTTGCCCAACGCTCGTCAACAATGTCGAGACGCTTGCGTTTGTCCCGTGGATTGTTTGCGAAGGCCCGGAAGCTTTCGCCGGAATCGGTTCGAGCCGCAGCAAGGGCACAAAAGTCTTTGCGCTGGCCGGGAAGGTGCGGCGCGGTGGTCTGATTGAAGTGCCGATGGGCACGACGGTGCGCGAAATCGTCGAGCGGATTGGCGGCGGAGTGGGGGAGGGGCGCCGGCTCAAGGCCGTGCAGATTGGCGGTCCGTCGGGCGGGTGCGTCCCCGAAAGCCTCGCCGATCTGCCCGTCGACTACGAGAGCCTCACCGAAGCCGGCGCCATGATGGGCTCGGGCGGGTTCGTCGTGCTTGACGACACCGACTGCATCGTCGAGATGAGCCGCTACTTCTTGACATTTACCCAGCTCGAGTCGTGCGGCAAATGCACGCCGTGCCGCGTCGGCACGAAACAGATGCTCGAGATCCTGGGCCGGTTATGCGAAGGCGCGGGCAAGCCCGAAGACATACCCCTGCTGCACCGGCTGGCCGCCGCCGTAAAGCAGAACAGCCTGTGCGGGCTGGGCAAAACCGCTCCCAATCCCGTGCTTACCGCCCTGCGCTACTTCCCCGAAGAGTTCGAAGCGCATATCGCCGGCAAGTGTCCCGCGCACAAGTGCAAGGCGCTCGTCACGTACTCGATCACTGAAGATTGCATTGGCTGTACCAAATGCGCACAGGCTTGCCCCGCCGGCGCCATCGAGATGCGTCCGTACGAAGTGCACGAGATCGATGCGGACAAATGCGTCCGGTGCGGCGGTTGCCGCGACCTGTGTCCCGTAGAAGCCGTGGAGGTGGACTAACATGCCCCGGTTGAAGATAGACGGCATCCAGGTCGAGGTCGAACCCGGCGCCACCGTGCTCGACGCCGCGCGCGCGGCCGGCGCCGATGTGCCGACCCTCTGCTACACGCCCGAAACCGGCCCGCTGGCCTCGTGCATGCTTTGCGTCGTGCGCGACATCGCGTCCGGACGCATGTTGCCCGCGTGTTCCGCCAAAGCCGAAGACGGCATGGACATCGACACGCGCGGTGAAGAAGTGGCCGCGGCCAGGCGCCAAACCCTGCTCATGCTGCTGGCCGAGCACGCCGGCGACTGCGAGGCCCCATGCAGCCGCGTATGCCCGGCCGGCCTCGACATCCCGCGCCTGATGCGGCTCCTTGCAGCCGGCGATACGGCCGGCGCCGCCCGCATTGCCCGGCGCGATCTGGTGTTCCCGGCCACGCTCGGCCACGTGTGCCCCGCGCCCTGCCAGAACGTGTGCCGCCGCGCACAGTACGATTCCCCCGTCGAAATCCGGGCCTGCCACGCAAACTTCGCCCCTATCGAGCCTTCCGATCTCCCGAAACCCTCCGGCAAACGCGTCGCAGTCGTCGGGGCGGGGCTGGCGGCCCTTGCGGCCGCCGCTGTCTGCGCCGGTTCCGGGCATACCTGCCACGTTTACGACACGGCCCAAGCCGCATGCGCCGATCTGCGCGAGCGCCATCCGGAACTTTCCCCGGGAATATTGGATGCCGAAATTGCGTCATTAGCCCAGAAGGGTGTTGAATTACACTTGGGCGCAACGGTTGATATTAAAGAGTTAGCCGCGAAATACGACGCGCTGATCGCCGCGTCCGGCGTAACTGCGCCCGTAGATCCTCATATTTTTCAGGCGCCCGACCACAACATGGCCGTCCGCGCCGTCGCTAACGGCAAAAAGGCCGCGCGGCTCGTCGACGCCTTTCTTCACGGACGCCCGCAACCGCCGGCCCAACGCCGTTTCAACTCCGCGCTCGGGAAACTCCGGCCCGAAGAGCTCGAAGCGTACGCCGTGTTGCGCAAATCGGCCGATCCCGCGGGCGAAGCCGCCCGATGCCTCGGGTGCGATTGCCGCAGCCCCGTCTCGTGCAAGCTGCGCCGATACGCCGAAGAGTACGGCATCCGTGGCTCGGTGGATCGCCATATGGAGCGCCCGGCCGTCGCGCCGGTACAGCAGTTCGGCCCGGTGATGTTCGAGCCGGGCAAATGCATCAAGTGCGGCATCTGTGTCGAGCTGTGCCGCTCATTTGGTAACGAGCCCGGCCTGGCGTTCGCCGGCCGCGGGCTGGCCACGCGCGTCGAACTGCCTCATGGCAGTGCGCTGAGCGAGGAATTGGCGATCCGGTGCGCCCGTGCCTGCCCGACCGGCGCGCTCGCCATACATTACGAGGAGACGCGATGAAGATATGCCATCTCGTGCCCGGCAGCGGCGGTACGTTCTACTGCCAAAACTGCCTGCGCGACTACTCGCTCGCGAGGGCGTTGCGCAAAACCGGCGCGGATGCGTCCATGATCCCGCTCTACCTGCCGCCTTTTGACGACGAAGCCGCGGCCATCAAATCGGAGCCGGTTTTCTTTGGCGGCATCGGCGTTTATCTGCGGCATCACCTGTCATGGCTCCAGTCTGCGCCGGGCTGGGTAAACCGCGCGCTCGACGCGCCATGGCTGCTCAAAATGGCCGCAAAACGCGAAGGCTCGACAAGCGCCGCAAAGCTCGGCCCAATGACGGTCTCGATGCTGGAAGGACGCCGTGGATGCCACCGCAAAGAGTTCGAGCGGCTGGTCGAATGGATCGTAACGGAGGAAAAACCCGACATCATCCACATATCCAACGCCCTCCTGCTCGGCATCGCCGCCGAAATCGCACGCGATTACGCCGCGCCCATCGTGTGCAGCCTGCAGGACGAGGAGCCATGGGTCGAAGCGATGGGAATGCCTTACAACGGCATATGCTGGAAGTTTATGGCCAACCACGCAAAGCACATCGCCCGGTTCATTGCCACCAGTTCGTGGTACGCCGACAGGATGTCAAGCCGCCTGAACGTTCCGCGCAACGAGATCGACGTTGTGTTTCCCGGAATCGAACTTGACGGTATAAGTGAAGCGCCGATGGCGTGCGATCCGCCCACAATCGGCTTTCTGTCCCGCATCAACGAGTCCCAGGGTTTCGGGCAACTCGTCGATGCGTTCGTCGATCTGAAAAAGGAACCCGAGTTTTCCAATCTCCGGCTTCGTGCCAGCGGCGGTTGCACAGCGGGCGATCAGCCGTTTCTTGACTTGCTCATGGGGCGGCTCGAAAAGCACGCGTTTCACGACGCGCTCGAGATCGTGCCGCGTTTCGCCCGCCAGGACCGCTTCGCGTTTCTGTGCTCGCTGTCCGTGCTCTCCACGCCCGTGCCGCAGGGCGAGGCGTTCGGCCTGCAGTTGCTCGAAGCGATGGCGTGCGGCGTGCCCGTCGTCCAGCCGCGCATCGGCGCGTACCCAGAGATTATCGAGGCCACCGGAGGCGGAATCCTCTATGAGCCCGGCGAACCCGGCGCGTTGGCCGACGCCCTCCGCTGCATGTTGGCCGGGCCCGATTACGCGCGATCGATTGGCGAAACCGGCCGCGCCGCCGTCCGAAAACACTTCGGCATCGACAGTGCCGCTCAAGCCATGCTTCAACTGTACCGGGATGTGCTTAGCCATGAATAGCCGCACGATGCTGAGTATGGCGTTCGCCGCAGTCGCCGTGATCGGCGGGTTTGCCCTCGGCTATATCCTTTTCCGGTCACCGCCGCCGCCCGCGCCCGCGCCTCAAGCGCGCGTCTCTGCCGAGCAACCCGCGCCCGCGCCGCCGCCTTCGTTTGCCCCTGCGCCCGACCCGAATCCAGATTGGCGCACCTACCACGGGCCCGCGGCGTTCACCGGCGCCGTGGATGCGCCCCTGCCCGATCAACTCGGCCTGTTGTGGCGTTTCAAGGCCGGCGCCCCCGTGCGGCAGACGCCCGTCATCTGCGGCGGCCTGGTCTATTTCGCCACGGCGCGCGGCCAGATTTTCGCCGTCAACCAAGACGGCGAGCGCGTCTGGTCGCGCCAACTGTTCAGCGAAGAAGAAGGCAGCGAAGGTCCGTTGCGCGCCCAAATTGAAGCGCCCGTGGCCTGTTTCGGCGGGCTCGTCATCGTTGCCACGATGGACGGAGCCGTTCATGTGCTCGACGCCCTGTCAGGCGTTGAAAACTGGCACGTACAGCTCGACAGCCCCGTCATGGGCTCGCCCAACTACCTTCATACCGAAGCCGGTGGCCGCATATTCATCGTCGGCCGGGGTGAGGGCGTGCTCTACTGCCTCGATTCCGAGAACGGCAACGTGCTTTGGCGGGGGCAGCCCATCGACCGGTGCGACGGCTCGCCCGCCGTGTCGGAAAAAGCCATCGCCTACGGCAGTTGCGCTGCCGCGCTGCATGTGCTTTCACCGCAAACCGGAGAACTTCTCCGCAACATCGAGCTTGGCGTCGATTCCCAGGTGGCCGCCGGCGTCGCCATCGACGGCGACTGGATTATTTCCGGTTCCCGGAGCGGCGCGGTGGTTAAAGTCAACGCCGCCACGGGCGAAACCGCCTGGACCAGCAAGGACATCGAAGCCGAAGTGTTCACCACGCCGGCCGTCACGCAACAATGGGTAGTGGTAGCGGCCAACGACGGGTTTATCTATGAATTCGACCGCGCATCGGGTAAACTGGTATGGAAGTTCGATGCCGGCGGCATGCCGGCCTCGCCCGTTATTGCCGGAAATAAAGTGGTCGCCGCCGCGGGCGGAAGCCTTATCATGCTTGCGCTCGAAGACGGCCGGAAACTTTGGGACTTCAAAGTCAGCGACGAGATCACCGGCCCCGCTGTCGCGATGGGCCGCGTGTTCATCGGCAGCGAAGACGGCACAGTTGCCGCCTTTGGTGTTGCGGACTTTTCAGAACCTGCATAAGGAGGCAATGAAGTTCCATGGCAAACCCCAAGCCTGTTATAGAACTACGAGACGTTTCCAAGCAGTATGCCGCAAAACCAAAGCCGGTGCCCGTCCTGGAAAACGTAAACCTGGTTGTCGAGCAAGGCGAGCGCGTGGCCGTCGTCGGCCCGTCCGGCTCGGGTAAGAGCACCCTGCTCAACATGCTCGGCACGCTTGACAGTCCGACCTCCGGCCAGGTGATGTATAAGGGCCGCGACGTGGCTAAACTGGCGCCCGACGCTCTTGCCAAGCTGCGAAACCAGGACATCGGGTTCGTGTTTCAGCAGCACCACCTCCTGCCGCAACTAACCGTGTTGGAAAACGTGCTTGTTCCGACGGTGCTCACCGAAGCCTCGCCGCGCACCGTAAAAAACGCCGAGCAGTTGCTCGAGCGGGTCGGCATCGAAAAGCGCGCCAACCATCGCCCCGCGCAGATTTCCGGCGGCGAGCGACAGCGCGTCGCCGTAGTCCGCGCCCTGATCAACAAGCCAAGCCTGCTGCTCGCCGACGAGCCGACCGGCTCCCTCAACCAGAAAGCCGCCGAAAGCCTCGCCGAGCTTCTGATCGAAATCAACCTCGAATATGAAATGGCGCTGATTGTGGTTACCCACTCCGAAAAAATTGCCGAGGTTATCGGCAACATCTACGAATTGCACGACCGAACCCTCCATCCGCGGGATTAGCCCATGTCCATGTGGCGCCTGATAGTTCGGAGCCTCGTTTACCACCGCCGCATGCACAGCGGCCTTTTGCTCGGCACGGCCCTCGCCTGCGCAATCCTCACCGGCGCCCTGCTGGTTGGCGAGTCGGTTGACCACACCCTGCGCTCGATCGCGCTCACACGGCTGGGCCGCGTCCGCTTCGCCATGGAAAGCCCACACCGGCCGTTTGAAGAGTGGCTCGCCGACAACCTGCGCCAGTGCGAACCCCGGCTGGAAGTGGCCGCACTCCTCCGCCTGCCCGGTATGCTCGCCCCGCCGCCCGAACGGCAAAACGCAAACCGTCTCAACCGCGTCCAGGTGCTCGGGGTTGACGCCCCCTTCTTCGAACTGGCCCAACATCCCGCGTCCGTCGAGTTACGCCCCCAGCAAATCGCCGTCAACGAAAAAGCCGCGAGCGCGCTCGGCGTTCAAGCCGGCGATGACCTCGTGCTGCGCGTCATGCGGCAAAACCGGATGCCGCTGGACGCCCCGCTCGCCAACCGAAAAGAAGAACCCGCCGCAGTAAGCCTCGTTACGGTCGCCGCCGTGATTGCCGATGAACAGCTCGGACGGTTCAGCCTCGCCGCAAACCAGGCCGCCCCCTACAACGCGTTTGTCGACCGCGCCTGGCTACAGGAACTGGCCGGCGAGGCCGGAATGGCAAACCTCCTGCTCGCCGGCGGCGAGGTTGGGCCGAACGAGGCGCAGCGCGCTCTCGAACTCGCCTGGGACCTCGACCACGTCGGACTCCGCCTGACCAAACACGACTCCGGCATTCTTCAGCTCGAGTCGGACAACGTCTTCATTGACGAAGAAGCCGTCCGTGCGGCATCTGAAATCCCCGGCGCACAACCGACGCTCACATACCTCGTCAACGAGATCGAGCACAACGGCCGGTACACCCCATATTCGTTCGTGCAGGCCGGTTCCGTGCCTGACGACATGCCCGGCGACGAAGCCATCATCTGCCAATGGCTCGCCGACGAGCTCGGTCTTGCGCCCGGCGATTTGTTCAACATGACGTACCTTAAATTGCTTCCGAACAATACGTTCGAGGAGCGTACCGAGCCGTTCAAGGTGCACAGCGTCGTATCGATGGAACAGCTGGCCGTCGAGCGCGAACTCGCCCCGAACTTCCCCGGCCTGTCCGACGTCGAGAGCTGCTCCGACTGGAACATCGGCATGCCCATGGACAACGAGCGTCTCCTGGACGCCGCCAACGAGGCCTATTGGCGCGAGTACCGCCAGACGCCCAAGCTGCTCGTCACATACGAGGCCGGCCGCCGCATGTGGGGCAACCAGTTTGGCAGCGTCACCGCGGTCCGGTTTCGCCCGCCCAATAACGACCCCGCCGAGATTGAGTACCGCCTCCGTGAAACCATCGACCCGGTCAAAATAGGCTTGCAGTTCATGCCCGTTGGCGAAATCGCCGAGAATGCCGTCAACCAATCGCTGGATTTCGGCGGTCTCTTCTTGGGCATGAGTTTTTTCCTCATCAGTGCGGCGCTCATCCTGCTTGGCCTGCTCTACGTGTTCGGCCTGCAGCAACGCGCGCCCGAGTTCGCAACGCTATCGGCCCTCGGCTTTACCCAATCGCGAATCCGCGCCATATTCCTCCTCGAATCCGCGCCGGCCGCACTCGCCGGTTCCGTCCTCGGCGCCGCCGGCGGAGCCGCATACGCAAAACTGCTCATCGGCGGTCTCGAGCGGTTCTGGCCGGCCGCCGTCGCGGGCACGCCAATCGCGTTTCACGCCGCGCCCGGCGCCATGCTTGCCGGCGCGGTCGCTGGCCTGATTGCCGCGATGCTCGTTATCACGGTGGCGCTATGGCGCGCATCGCGCCGGTCGACGCACCACCTGCTGACCGCCGATCTCGCTTCCGCCGATCCGCCGCGTCTCAACAAACTCGGCCTGTTGCCGCCAACCGCCGCCCTTGTTCCGGCGGTCGCGCTGAGCCTCAACGTCTGGCTGACCCAGCCGCGGTCTTACGTGCTGCACTTTTTCGCCGCCGGCGCGCTCGTGCTCGCCGCCCTGATCGGGTACGGCCGCTGGCTGTTGATCCGCCTCGATGCCCGGCAGTCGTTCGAGCAGCCGACGCTCGCCAAACTCGCCCTCGTCAACCTCACCCGCCGCCGCGGACGGACCCTAAGCGTCGCCGGCCTTACCGCGTGCGGTTGTTTCCTGGTGTTTGCCGTCTCGTCCATGCAGGAAAACGTCGCCCTCCATGCCGGCAGCCGCACCTCCGGAACCGGCGGGTTCGACATCTTCGCCGAGACGACCGTGCCCCTCCTCGGAACGCCCGAAGAAGTCACCGAAAGACTGGGCGCGCCCGCCGTATCCCTTCGCGTCCGCGACGGCGACGACGCCGGATGCCTCAACCTCAACCGCGCCCAACTCCCCAAACTCTACGGCGTCAATCCCGAAACCATGTCCCAACTCAACGCCTTCGACCCCGAAATCTGGAATCTGTTGTCATTGCGCAGCGCAATCCCGAACCTCCACCTGTCATTGCGAGGAGGCAGTGGAGCGCAGCGGAACGCCGACGAAGCAATCCCGGTGGTATCATCCCAAGCTTCGGGTGAGCCACTTTTGGCAGTCAGCCCCGGCATGTCATTGCGAGGAGGCGCGGGAGCGCCGACGCGGCAATCCCGTTTGTATCCGGCAGAAACCTCAATCCCCGCCCTCGTCGGCGATTCCGACACCGCCATGTGGGGACTCCAAAAGAAAACCGGCGACACCATCCCCTACCGTGACGAAACCGGAGCCGAATTCAAACTCCAAATCGCCGGAACCCTCCCCATGCGCCTCTCGCTATTCCAGGGCTCGCTCCTGGTCTCCGACGAAGCCTTCACCCGCGTTTTTCCGGCCGAAGCCGGGTTCCGCGCCTTCCTCATCGATGTCCCCGGCGGCGACGCCGCCGCGATTGCCCATCGCCTGAACCGCGATTTCGAAAAGTACGGCATGCAGGCCGTCCCGGCCGTCCAGCGCCTCCGCGAGTTCTACTCGGTGGAATCGACCTACCTTGCCATGTTCCTCGTCCTCGGCGGGCTTGGCCTCATCCTTGGCGCGGGCGGCGTCGGCGTGGTCGTATTGCGCAATGGCTTCGAGCGGCGCGCTGAACTGGCCTTGCTCCACGCCCTCGGCTTTGAAAGATCAACCCTGTTCCGCATGTTGCTTACCGAAAACGCCGCTCTTGCCGCCGCCGGCGTCGGAATCGGCGTCCTCGCGTCAGCCGTGGCGATTGTCCCCATCGCTGTCTTCTCAAACACCACCGTATCGCTTCCCCTTCAAGCCGCCATCCTCGCCGCCGTCACCGCCGCAAACGCCCTCGCCGTCCTCATCGCCACCCGCCTCGCCCTTCCCCAAAACCCTACCCAAAACCTCAGGGAAGAATAGATGTTGGGACGCCCCCCGTTTTTTGTGGGGGGTGTCCCTCTTTTCCTCCAGCCGGCCACCTATTCCGCCCGCTCAACCCACAGCCGGCCCCGCGCCGGCAACGTGAACAGCCTGTCGAGCGGCTCACCGGTCAGGGCAGCTTGAAGGTTAACCGGCTTAGCGAAGCCGAAACCGCACTCCGCTGCGGAGTCATTGTAGTTTTGAATCACCCAACCCGACGGGCCCAGTTTTTGACACGTTACGCGTGCCGGAGCGTGGAACATCCAATCCGCGCCATGGCCGAAAGCGGTGCGGATGATTTTTAGCCACTCCTCCGGCAAATGAACGATTCCCAGATCCCGCGGCGACAAAAGCACCTCGCCCACCGCGTCAAAATCCGCCTGCGAGAACGTCCGCGTGTTCAACACCGTCACGTTTCCGCGCCTGGTGAGGAAGGGCACGTTACGTCCTTCCACCGGTGCTTGCAGCAACACCTCGGCCCCGTCCACAGTCAGGTCGGCGGCCAAATCAAGGCCTTCCTCGTCCGTTTTCATCGGCTTCAGCGCCACCGGCCCCTTCAGCCCCGCCAGCTCGGCCATACCCGGAACTTTTGAAACAAAACCCGCCGTCATCACGATATTCTTGCCCGCCGCCAGCGCCGCCTTCACTTTCTTCGCGATGTCCGGGTCGGCTGCCGCCTGCGTTGGCAGGAAAATCGTCTCAGCGTCCTCCGGAAACACCGGCGACGGCACGAGCGACACCCCCAGCATCCCGATGAAGTCCATGATGTACAAGTCGCCGCCCGCGTCGCTGTTCGGCGGCTTATAACCCACGGGCCCGACAACCGGATTCTCCCGCATCGCTGCCGCCAGTTTCTCGAGCTTTGGCCAGTCTTCCCGAAGCCGCGCGTGGTCCGGGTGGCCCTTCAACACGTTGCCCAGGTTGAATATCATCAGCTCCGGCGCACCCGCCAGAACCGACTGCCACGCCTGGTCCAAAAAATCGAAGTCGCCGCAATCCCCGTGGTCGAACCATGCTCCCCGGATCTTCCCGCCCGACAACGCGGCAATCCACCGGTAGTTGATGAACCCCTCGTACGGCTGCACAAAACCGTAGCGCTGCGTTGTTGCCCCGCGCGTTTCCGTGCCCACCCACACCCCGTCGAACATCGCCGGCTGCCGCGCAACGTCGTAGCCGAACTTGTGAAACAGGTCGTACCACTGCGGGTACTTGATGATCAGGTCGATGTCCGGGTTGACCTCTTTTGCCGGCTCGATAATCACCTTGCGCGACACCTCCACCATCAGGTCACGCCGGTACTGCGACCAGGACCGGTCGCCGCGGGCCTTGTCCGAAATCTCGCTCTTATCGCCCGTGCACAGAAAGTCGTCCACGATGAACGTGTCGAACAACGGCGCGCTCTGACGCATCACGCGCTCCAAAGCTTCCCGCGTTTCCGGCGCCTGGTAGTTAAACCAATGCAGGCCCACGTCCGCCTCAACCCCGAATCCCTCGCCCGGCGTCGTCGCAATCCCGCCGGCCACTCCGATGCCGTTCTCCCGGAAAAAGTCGCGCACCGCCTCAAGTTTCTCCGGCGGCACAACAAGCCCGCTGCGGTACACCTCCACAAACACCCGCGTGATTCCCAGCCACCGCATCTTCGCCAGCGCCTCATCCCGCGCCGCCTCCTCGTCCGCCAGCTTCACAACCGTTCCCGCCGTCGCATAAACGCTCAACCGCAAATCCTCCGCCGCGCCCGCGAGCCCGCCTACCAACAGCAAAGCAATAAAGAAACAATTCTTCATCTTAAATCCCTTCCGTTCTTTGTCACAGCACATACTAGCCTCACCGCTGCCCCCGAACAAGTCAACATAAGTCCCATACGTCCCGTACGTCCTATTTCAAATCCCAATTGAATTTCCCCCACTTTCGTCGTATCGTAATGCAAACACGCAACCAACCAACAGCACCCAACGGGAGGAAATCATAATGAAACAGGCAACACCACGGCGCGAATTCCTCAAACAAACCGCGGCCGGCGTCGCCGCGCTCTCCTTAACCGCCGCCACCCGCGCCCGCGCCCAGGGCGCAAATGACCGCATCCGCATCGGCCAAATCGGTTGCGGCAGCCGCGGGATCGGCGCCCATATGGATGGCGTCAACAAGCATGCCAAGGATCAGAACGTGGAATTTGTCGCCGTGGCCGACCCCTGGAAAGTCGCGCGCGAAAACGCCGCCGCAAAATGCAAAGAGTGGTACGGCATCGACGCCAAACAGTTCGTCAGCTACCGCGACCTCCTCGAAATGAAAGACCTCGACGCCGTCATGATCGCTTCCTGCGACCACCAGCACACCACCCACCTCAAAGCCGTGGCAGCCGCCGGAAAAGACGTTTACGTCGAGAAGCCGCTCGCAAAAGACTTCGAGAACCTGAAACAAGCCGTCGATGCGGTGAAGGCCGCCGGTATCGTAACCCAGGTGGGCACCCAGCTCCGCAGCATGGCCAGCATGACGGGCGCCCGCGAGCTGTTCAAAACCGGCGCGCTGGGCAACGTTGCCCGCATCGAGCAGTGCCGGAACGGCAACCGCCCATACTGGTACGGCTACCTCAAAGACGCGAAAGAGGAAGACGTCGATTGGGACGAGTTCCTTATGGACGCGCCCCGCAAACCGTTCGACTCCGCCCTCTACACCGGTTGGTACGGGTACCGCGACTATTCCGACGGCCCCGTCCCCGGACTCGCAAGTCATTTCATTGACCTTGTTCACTACATTACCGGGGCAAAGTTCCCCAGCAGCGCCGTGTGCATCGGCGGCGTATACACTTGGAAAGACGACTACAATTTCACCGCGCCCGATAACGTTCAGGCAACCTGGACCTATCCCGAAGGGTTCATCGTGTCCTACAGCACGAACTTCGGAAACGGCAGCGGCAATTCGTTCAAGATACTCGGCGATACGGGCTGGCTTGACCTCGTCGACTGGGGAAAGCCCATGTTTTCGACCGAGGGCCTTTTCAAAGAAAAATTCGATGGAAAAGCCGAGACGGTTCCCGTCGAACACGTCGAGCGGCCCGACCATTTCCTCGACTGGCTTCAGTGCATCCGCTCGCGCCAGCAGCCCAACGCACCCATCGAGGCCGGCTACCAGCACGCCGTCGCCGCGCTATTGGCCGTTAAGGCCATGGATACGGGGAAACGCCAGCTGTATGATCCGGATAAACGAGAGATCCGGGAAGGTTGATTGTATGTTCAAAGTAATCCTCTTTCTGACGGCCGCGGTTTGCGCCGTGGCCGTCGCCGACACCCCCGTGATCGCGCCGGGCGCGGAGCTCGAAAAAATCTCCGGTGGGTTCGATTTCACCGAAGGCCCCGCCTGCGACGCCCACGGCAACGTGTTCTTCACCGACCAGCCCAACGACCGCATCCTCAAGTGGAGCGTCGATGACGGCAAAATCTCGACGTGGATGCAGCCCTGCGGCCGGTCGAATGGCCTGTGTTTCGACAAGGCCGGCAACCTCTGGGCGTGCGCCGACGAGAAAAACGAGTTGTGGCGAATCGCGCCGGATAAAGAAGTAACCGTCGTGGTCGAAGGCAAGTTCGAGGGCAAGCTGCTTAACGGGCCGAACGACGTTTGGGTCGGCCCGGACGGCGTGTACTTCACCGACCCGTTCTACAAGCGCGACTACTGGCAACGCGGCCCGACGGAGCAGCCGTGCCAGGGCGTGTATTACGTCGCCCCGGACGGCAACCGTCTCACGCGTGTCGCCGACGACCTCGAAACGCCCAACGGGATCATCGGCACGCCCGATGGCAAAACCCTGTACGTCACCGATCTCGGCGCCAAAAAAACCTACTCCTACACGATTCAGGACGATGGCTCCTTGACTGACAAAAAGCTCTTCTGTGAGATGGGTTCCGACGGTATGACGATCGACGACGAGGGCAACCTCTGTCTCACCAATAAGGGCGTGTTCGTGTTCGACAAGTCCGGCAAGCAGATCGCCCACATCGAAGTGCCCGAGTCCTGGACGGCCAACGTCTGTTTCGGCGGAAAAGACATGCAGTCCCTGTTCATTACCGCCAGCAAAGGCGTATACAAGATCAAGACCCGAGTCAAAGGCGTCGGAAGCCAATAAGGAGGAGATCCCATAGATCGAAGAGCTTTTCTCGCATTCTCCGGCGCGGCCGGCGCCGCCGCATTGGGCAGCGCGGAAGCCGCCGCACTGGGCAGCGCGGAAGCCGCCGCACTGGGCAGCGCGGAAGCCGCCGCACAGAACAACGGCGTCGTGCGGCGCCACTATCAACTGATGGAATACGAAGTCGAAACCGAAGCGCAACGCGGTGCGCTCCTCGCTTTTCTCGGTGATGCCGCGATACCCGCAATCAACCGCCTCGGCCTGACTCCCGTCGGCGTCTTCCTGCCGGCTGAAGAGCTGAGCCCCGTGTACGTGCTCATTCCGCATCCGTCGGCTGAATCCGCCCTCACACTGACGCGCCGGTTGATTGCCGACAACGAGTTCCTCAGCGCCGGCGCGGCCTTTCTCGATGCGCCTGCCACCAATCCGGCTTACACGCGCCAGCAGAATTCCTTGATGCTTGCCTTCACCGGCATGCCCAAGTTGGACGTGCCCGCCCACGGGCCCGGCCGGGTCTTCCAACTGCGAATCTACGAAAGCCCCAGTATCAAGGCCGGCCAGAAGAAAATTGAAATGTTCAACACCGCCGAAATCGGCATCTTCCGGAAAGTCGGCCTCACCCCCGTCTTTTTTGGCGAGACCCTCTTCGGAACGAAAATGCCAAACCTTACCTATATGCTCGGCTTCAACGATATCGACGCGCAGAAAGCCGCGTGGAAGGCCTTCGGAAAGGATCCCGACTGGCTAGAGCTCCGCGCGGTACCCGAATACGCCGACAAAAAGATAATCTCCAACATCACCAACATCCTGCTCAAACCCGCGGAAGTCTCGCAGATATAGCCGCGCACAAGAAGGATTAAAGCGTTTCCCTAATCTGCGTGATGCAGAAGAACGTGAACAGGGCGAACGCCAGCAGCAGCCCCGCCGCGAAAACCGGGTGCGGCCGCAGGATCTTTCGGGCTTCTTCGTTAAACAGCTTCGGCATTACCAGGTAAAGCGTCAGGCCTACCGCCAGCGCCTGAAGCGGCGTCAGGATCAGCCCGTCCAACACCGCTCCCAGCTTCACCAGGAAAACCGGTTTTAACCCCCACGTGTACACGATGATCATGTTCGAAGCCGCATATGCCAGCAGTACCGTCCGGAACTGCGTACGCCACGTGTAGTTCCTGACCCCCGGCACGACCACCCGGAAACAGTCCGCAAGCAGCCGCGGCCACCCCGCAAACTGGCCCAGCAGCGTGCTGATCATCGCCGCAAGTCCCGCAAGCATGAATAAATCGCCACCGAGCTTGCCCCATTGATTGCTGAAAATGCGCGACAACTCCACCGCCACCTCGTTGCCTTCCGGGGCAAGCTGCTCGCTGCCCAAAATGCCCGCGCCCGCTACAAAAAAAGCGCCCGTAACGACGATGCCCACCGTCGTCGCCGTCGCCGCGTCCGCATACACCACCCGGCACCAGCCCAGCACGCGGCGCGCACCGTCCGCATCGAGCCCGCGCAGCCGTTCCGCGTCCAGCGGCTCGCCGAACCGCCGGCCCCGCGCCATCCCGTACCCCGCGCCGAGCACCCAATAGGTGTACCAGACCTGGCTGGCGAACCCGCCCGCCGCCCAGCCGAGCAACGGCAGGATCTCGCGCCACGGCGCCGCGCTGCTCTCGCCCGCCGCCCGCGCCCACGCCGGCAGGTCGGGAACGGCAAAACCGAACAGGCCCCTGAGAATTTCGGCCCAGCCCGGCCAAACCGTAAATGCCACGTCAATCACGCCGATCAGAATCACCGCCACCAGCACCGACATCACCTTTTTCAACGGTTCAAACCGTCCGCTCCAAACCAGCGCAATCACCGCCAGGGTGATAACCCACCCCAGCGCCTGCGGCGGCAGGGGGATAAAGTGCGAAGCAAACATGCCGGCCGCCGCGGCTATTGCCGCCGTCGCGATCGCTCCCGAACAAAGCTGGCCCGCCAGCACCGGCCAGATCACCCAGTTGCGCGGCCCCGGCGTCCGGCTTAGCATGTCGATCATGCCCTCGCCCGTGCACACCGTGTAACGCGCGCCCGCAACGCCAATCCAGAGTTTCGCGAAAATCGCCAGCGTCGGCGCCCACAACACCGCAATGCCCAGAATCGCGCCCGTCCGGCTCGCCAGGATTACCTCCCCCGAACCGATATACTCCCCGCACCAGACCAGTCCCGGTCCAAGCACCGCCAGGATCGCCAAGCCCCGAGGCGGCGTAATAATCCCGCCTTCCGTGCGGGATACAGATTCTGTGGACGTAACAGCCAATGAATTTCCTCGAGCCCAAGAATATCCGGCAGCCAGCGGCGGGTCAAATGCCCCGTGTGTCCGATCCGCCAACCGCTGCCGGAACGGGCGAAAATGGTTTGCGTTTCGGCTTCATGCCAAACAGTAAACGCGCGGGCTCAATCGGGCGAACCAGAAAATGGTAGAAGAGCATCGTGACCGTTACGGCCGTCACGAGCAACAGCACGAACTTTACCGGCAGCGGCGCCTCCAGGTTCACGATGAACCAGCCCGGAAAAACAATCCCGGCCTGGTGCAGAATGTAAACGGGCAATGCCGACTCCGCCAGGTAGTCCAGCGCTCGGTTGCGAAACCGGAGATGCTCGTGTGCCCAGCCCAAAACCCAAATGATGATCATATAGCCCACAATCGTACCCAAAATGTAGTAATAAAGGTGGTTGGCAACAACAGATGCCGGAGAGTCGATCCGAAAGTATAAGAACACTGTCGAGGCCGCCAGGGCTATCCACCCGGCCCGTTTCCGTTCTTTCAACACCGCCTCGTACAGGCCTGGATGCCGCCCTAGCAAAAAGCCAATCCACAAAAACGCGCTGTAGTAAACAAAGTTGCCCCAGTCGTTCACCAGATTCTGAAAGCCGCCCCACCAGATCCGCAGTACCAGCTGCGCCAGGATCAGGAACGGCAGAGGCGCGTAGATTAGCGCCGACCGCGGGTTGCCGATGGTCGATTTTCCCCCAGACAAACGCTTAAAGAAGGGAAAATATAGCAGCGTGAACGTGAACAGGTAGATTAGAAACCAGAGGTGCCCCCACGTGAAGTAGTCGAGGCTGGTGAAAAACTTCGGGACAAACTCAACCAGCCCCATCTCGACGCCTTGCATCTTGATGTGCTCGACGTAGCCCAGCCCGATGCACAACGTCAGGCTGCCGAAAACGAACGGAACGAAAATCCGCTTGAACCGCTCTCCCAGCACGGCCCGCGGTCCCCGCAACTTAAGCGATGCGTGTAACGACCATCCCGCCAGCAAAAAAAACAGCGGCATGTGCCATTGGTGAATGTACGTCGTCACCACTCCGAGCCCTGCCGACAGCTCCCCGTTCTTGAGGTGGTAAAACGGCGGGACGTCGAAAACTTTCCCCACGTGAAAGAAAAAAAGCAGGTACGTCGCGAACACCCGAAGCCAGTCAATGTCATACCGCCGGTCGTTCATGGATATTTCCCGATCAAATGTGGGTAGAAGCATAGCACTAACTGGCGAGAAAGGCTTTACAGTTTCAGCGTTTTCTCGCATGGAATTCTCCTGGCGTCTATCCCGCGGCAGCTACCCCATGTGTTCGGGCATACGCTTTGGCTCCAGCACTTCGCGAAGTTTCTGCGTGAGGTGGGCGTATTGGTAAGGTTTTTGAATGAAACCGGCAAGGCCGCTTTGCGTGAAGCGGTTCACCGCTTCCTGCTCGTTGTAACCGCTCGACAAGATGACGCACACGCTGTCCTTGATCCGGTGAAGCTCACGGAACGTCTCTTCCCCATCCATGTTCGGCATCGTGAGGTCAAGCAGCACACAAGAAATCTCGTCCGCTTGGTTCTCGAATATTTTTACCGCCTCTCGCCCGTCCACGGCCGTCAGCACCTGGAACCCCGCCTTCTCCAGCATCTGCCGTCCTACGGTGCGCACCGTCTCCTCATCGTCAACCAACAGAACAATCCCTTCCCCGTGCCAGACGCTGGCCGGCCCCGCTTGCTGCACCAAGGGTTTCACATTGCGCTCCGAAACGGGAAACAGAATCTTGAACGTCGTGCCTTTGTCCGGTTCGCTGTACACCCGAATTGCCCCGCGATGCCCTCGCACAATTCCCAACACCGCGGCAAGCCCCAGACCCCGCCCGGTGAACTTCGTCGTGAAAAACGGGTCGAAAATACGCGTCCGCGTCTCACCGTCCATGCCGCATCCTGTGTCGCTCACCTCGGAAAACACGTACAGGCCTTCAGGCAATTCCTCGTCAAGATAGGTACCGCGCAAATAATCCCGGTCGCAATCCATTACGCCCGTCGTCACCGTAATCGTGCCGCTATTTTCGCCGAGCGCTTCCGACGCATTCGTGATCAGGTTCATGAACACCTGGCGCAATTGGGTTGCGTCGGCCTCAATCGTGGGAAGGTCCGGCGCCAGGTTGTATTTCAACACCGCTTTCTTCGATACCGATGCCGCAATCAAATGGCCGATCTCCGCCAGCACCGAACCGATGTCGATCGGTTCCACGATAAAACGCCCTTTGCCGCTGTATGCCAGCATCTGCCGCGCCAGGTCAGCCGCCCGACGCGCCGCATTCTCGATCCCTTTCAGATTCTCCCGAATAGGCGAATCTTTCGGCGCCTCGAGCAGCGCCAGGTCCGCGTTTCCAAGAATGCCCATCAGCAGGTTATTGAAATCGTGAGCGATGCCACCCGCCAAAACGCCAAGACTCTCCAGTTTCTGCGTGCGTTGAACTTGTGCCTCCAACGCCCGCTGCGCTTCCTCGGCCTTTTTACGGTCCGTAATGTCGAAGAACGTGCCAAGCACCGCCGGACGCCCTTGAAACCGAATCGTCCCCACCGAAAGGTCCATCCACCGTTTCTGGCCGTCCTTAGTAACGATTGACAGTTCGTATCGGGCCGGCGGCGTTTCCTCGTGCAACCGCGCAATTCCGCGCTCCCGTACAATGTCCTGAAAATCGGGGTGAATAAAATCCCAGAAGTTCAGACTTTTTATGTCTTCTTCGTTATAACCCGTGAATTCCTTGGCGGCGTGGTTGGCATAAATGAAATTGCTGCCCTGGTGGATGAAGGTCGCGGCTGTGCTGGTTTCCGTCAGAACCCGGAAATTGTCCTCGCTGCTACGAAGCTCCTGTTCAATCCGCTCGCGCTCTTTTATCTCCCTCGCCAGATCATTCGCCGTCCTTCCCATACGCCGTTTCGCGGCATCCGTCTCGAGAATGCAAAAATAAAAAGCCGCGAAAATAGTGCTGACTCCCACAAAAATCGGCAGCTCCCCCAAGATAAGGTTGCGCCAAAGGCTCGGTATTTCAGAAAAAGGCCGGAAGTTCTCAAGCACATTTGTCACTTGGGTCAGGAGCAGAAAGGCCGTGCCGACCGAATAAAGAACGTTTATCCGCCGAATGCTGTATACGCGCCGTATTACCAGCCACCCCGACCCCACAAGGCAAAGCATCGCCCCTATCGCGAGAAGGTCTCGCCTGAACGGCGTAAGGTAATCCACCCGCCGGAACCACTGGTACACAAATCCCAGTATCACCCCGATCACCAGTAGCCCGACTACTTTGCCCCCGAGCCGTGCGCGCGGCCGATCGCCGCGCTGATCTCCCTTGTCTTCCATAACAGTTCCCACCTGCAGTATACCTCCACCCCTCACTATACTACATGTCGCGATGGTTCATCAACAGAATCTACTACACCTTAAACACTAAGCGCGCGGTCGGGGCGCGCTCCCGCGCGACCGGACGGCAGCGGTTGTTTTCTGTCTCAATCGTCCCAACGTTCCAATTGTCCCAGCACGCCGCCTTGCTTTACCCTCCCAGGCCGTGCTATGATGTGATGTGATGGTAAAAGTAGCCGAAAAAGATTCCGTGCAGTCAGCGGCTGAAAACACAATGTCGCCGTTTGTGCCCATTTACGAGCAACTGGCCCGGTTTTACCGCGACGCAATTGTCGCAAACCGCTTGTTGCCCGGCGACCGCGTGGATTCCATTTCTCAGATTCAGCGGCGTCACCGGGTGAGCCGGGAGACGGCCAAGCGCGTTCTAAACCAGCTTGAGGCTGAGGGTTACATCATTCAGCGGGTTGGAAAAGGTTCGTTTGTGGCCGATTTGGGCCCAAAACTTCACCGTTGGGGCCTGATCCTCCCCTTTTTCAGCGTGCAATACGAAGACCTTTATACTCACCTCGCGCAACTGGCGGCCCCGGCGGACCGCGAGGTGGTCCGGTATTTCGACTACAACAACTGGCAGGAAGAGATCCGGCTGGTTGAGCTGATGCAATCGGAGCGGTACGAGGCGGTCGTGATTGTGCCGACCCTGGACGAGTCGCGCACTTGGGAGTTTTACGCCGACCTGCCGCCCCGCGGTTCGCGGCTGATACTGCTCGACCACACCATGTCGTACCAGGACTTCAATTTCGTGATTCAGAGTTACGACCTCGGCGTGGTCCGGGCGATGGACCACCTGCTGAACCGTAAGCCCGGCGGCGTCGCGTTCGTGGCCAACGAAGGCTGGACCGGCCGCAACATGGTGCTTGAACTGATGACCGAAACCTACCGGATGACGCTAATGAGGCGTTTTCCGGACTGTGAACCCTTCATTTTCGAACGCGCAGCGGAGGTCGATGCCGCTGAACTGCGCGCCCGAAACGTAACCGGCATCGTTTGCTGCGACGATGTCAGCGCGATAAGGGCCGTGGGCCGGCTGCGCGAACAGGGGGTCGACGTGCCCGGCGAAATGGGCGTGGTCAGCTACGGCAATACCGACCTCGCCCGTTATTTCACGCCCGCGTTGACCTCGGTCGATCCCCACAACGAGGAGATGGCCCGGCAGGTAGCGGAATTTCTCGCGGGCGAAACCGCGGCCCGCGTGCAGTATGTAGTGCAACCGGAGTTGATAGTGCGGGAGACGTAGGATGAGTGTAGTAACACGACTTTTTTCCAGGGCGGAGTACTTTGCCAAGGGCGTCATTTTCGACTGCCACTGTTGCGGCCAGTGCCTGCTGTCACACACGGGTTACATCTGTCCCATGGCTTGCCCCCGCCAGATCCGCAACGGCCCTTGCGGCGGTTCCATGAACGGCCAGTGCGAGGTGTACCCCGAGCGGAAATGTGTCTGGGTGCGCATCCACAATCGCGTCAGCCGCGGCGGCACGGCCTGCCCCAACCTCATGAGGTCGGCCGACCCGAAACTGTTCTTTACCTCCTCTTACCTCAACCTGCTCACCGGCCGCGACAAGATGGCCCGAACGCCCATCACTTACCTCGACCTCGGAACCAACCGCAAAGAAGCCCCCGTCCAGACCGAGTCGGGCCTCGAGCGCAAGCTCAAAAGCGGCAAGTTCGTGTTCACCTCGGAAATCCGTGCGCCCCGCGGCGCGAGCCCGCACGTAGTCGAGCGGCAGGCCCTGATTCTCAAGGACCACTTCGATGCGGTCAACGCTACCGCTTACCTCAACGGCAAGCCCTCGATGCCGTCGGCCATGGCCGGCGCCGAGATGGTCAAGCTCGGCGTGGAACCCGTCGTGCAAAGCGTGGCCCGCGACCTGACCAAAACGGCGTTTATCTCCGAGCTCGTCACAAACAAAATGAACGGTGCGCATAACAGCCTCTGCATCACGGGCGACTACTACCAGGGCGACCCCTGCGTAAAACAGGTTTACGACATGGATTCCGCCCTCATGCTCTACGAAGCCCGCTACCTCCGCGAAACCGGCAACATCCAGTTTTCCGGCGGAAAACTGAAAGAGCCGCCGCGCCCGTTCCTCGGCTGCGCCGCCAATCCCTACACCACCCCCATGAACGTACCCGTCCGAAGGCTTAAACAAAAAGCCGCGGCCGGCGCCGATTTCGTCCAAACCCAGTTGATCCTCGACCTCGAAACCTTCCGGACGTTTATGCGGAAGTTCTGCGAAGAAGGGCTCGACAAGGAGCTGTTCCTGCTTGCCGGCCTGCCGGTGATTATCTCCCAAAAAGCGTTCGAGATGCTGCCCGGCGTGCCGGGCGTGAAAGTGCCCGAAGACGTCGCTACGCGGTTCGGTTCGACGGATGATATAGTCGAGGAGGGTGTGCGTTTCGCCCGTTACCTGATCGAGCAGGTTCGCCGGATCCAAGGAGTTTCCGGCGTTCACCTGATGTTGTTCGGCGTAGATCACGCCGTGTTGCCGCGCGTCGTGGAAGGGCTGAAAGAATAAGGAGGAACAAAAAGTGGCTATCGAAGGGCTGACCATCATCGGCGAGTCGATCAACGATTCCGTGCCGTCCACGCACAAGCTGTTCGAGGCGGAGGACCTCGACGGCATCAAGGAATTGGCCAAAATGCAGGACGAACGCGGCGCCGCCTACATCGACGTCAATGTGGGCCTTCGCAGCCCCGGTTTCATGGCGCAGATGGTCCGCGAAATTCAGCAACTCACCGCAAAACCCCTGTCCATCGATACGCCCGACCCCGAAATCGCCGCCGCCGGGCTCGAAGCCTACGACCCCGAAAAGGCCGGAGGAGGTGTCCCGATTCTGAACTCGATCAGTTCCACCCGCCTGAAGATGTTCGAACTGACAAACATCCGCCCGTTCATGCCCATCCTGCTCGCGTCCGAGCGCGAAAAAGAGGGCCAGGCCGTTCCGAATAAAACGGCGCAGGATAACTACGAGACGGCCCGGAACCTCCGCGCCGCCGCTCTCGAGCGCGGCATACCCAACGAGCACATGATCTTCGATCCGGGCATTGCCCCCGTCGGAAGCGATACCGAAGGCATCCTCAAAATGGTCCTCGGCTCGCTCGAGCTGATGCACTACGATCCCGAGTTCGCCGGCACGCACAAATCGGTCGGCCTCAGCAACTTCACCGTTATGTTGCCGCCCAAAAAGGCCGACGGCTCGCCCGTAAAAAGCCCGCTCGAGAGCGCATTCCTGACGGTGGCCATGCCGGTCGGCCTCGACTTCATCATCGGCTCGGTGAAGCGCAAGTACCAGTTGCTCCCGCCGGACGACCCCGCGATGGAATGCCTCCGCGATATCCTTGAAAGCGACGGGTATGACTGCGTCATGCGCGTCATGTCGTATTACAGTTAAAATATTGTTATTATGCAAATTTGTGGTGCAGGCGTCCCGCCTGCGTGGCGCTCAGACTGTTGACCGCTTGCTATGGAGTAGTTTGAGGGGAATACGATGGGAACAATGCTGAACCCGACCAAAATGCCCGACTGGCGCATCGCCGAAGACGCCGAAAAGAACATGAAAACCGTCTACCAACTCGCCGACGAGATGGGCCTCGATCGGATGGAGCTGTTACCGTACGGCCATTACGTGGCCAAGCTCGATTACATGAGCATCCTCAACCGCCTCAGCGACGCACCAAACGGCAAGTACATCGACGTCACCGCCATCACGCCCACGCCGCTCGGCGAGGGCAAATCAACCACCACCATGGGCCTCATCCAGGGCCTCGGCCGCCTGAGCAAACGCGTCACCGGCGCCATCCGCCAGCCTTCCAGCGGGCCCACGTTCAACATCAAAGGCTCGGCCGCCGGCGGCGGGCTCAGCCAGTGCATCCCGCTGGCCGAATTCAGCCTCGGCCTCACCGGCGACATCGACGCCATCAACAACGCACACAACCTTGCCATGGTCGCCCTCACCAGCCGCCTCCAGCACGAGTTCAACTACACCGACGAGGTGCTCGCCAAGAAGAAACTCAAACGCCTCAATATCGACCCGCGGAACATCGCCATCGGATGGACGATCGACTTCTGCGCCCAGGCCTTGCGCGAAATCATCGTCGGCATCGGCGGCAAGATGGACGGCTTCATGCTCCGCAGCGGCTTCCAGATCACCGTGTCGAGCGAAATCATGGCCATCCTCGCCGTCGCCACAAGCCTCGCCGACATGCGCGAGAGAATCGCAAAAATGGTCGTCGCGTTCGACAAGTGGGGCAACCCCGTTTCCACCGCCGACCTCGAAGTCGACGGCGCAATGACGGCCCTGATGAACCGCGCCATGAACCCCAACCTAATGCAGACGATCGAAGGCCAGCCCGTACTCGTCCACGCCGGGCCGTTCGCCAACATCGCCATCGGACAGTCCTCAATCCTCGCCGACCTCGTGGGCCTGAAACTCGCCGACTACCACGTCACCGAAAGCGGCTTCGGCGCCGACATCGGCTACGAAAAGTTCTGGAACCTCAAGTGCCGCTACAGCAACCTCACCCCCGATTGCGCCGTGGTTGTGGCCACCGTGCGGGCATTGAAAATGCACGGCGGCGGCCCGAAAGTCGTGCCCGGGAAACCCCTCAGCCGCGTCTACACCGATCCCAACCCGGCGCTTGTCGAGAAGGGCGTCGAGAACCTCCTCGCCCACATCGAGACCGTCAAAAAAAGCTGCGTCACCCCCGTCGTCTGCATCAACCATTTCGCCACCGACTCCGACGACGAAGTCGACGTCATCAAGAAGGCCGCCGAATCCGCCGGCGCCCGCGTCGCCGTATCCCGCCATTGGTCGCAAGGCGGCGAAGGCGCAGTTGAACTCGCCGAAGCCGTGCTCGACGCCTGCGAAGAGCCCTCGCGCATTCGACTGCTTTACGAGGACGACACCCCCGTCAAGGACAAGATCTTCCGCATCGCCGCCGAGGTTTACGGTGCGAGCGGCGTGACGTTCTCGGACGTGAGCGAGCAGAAAATCAAGGCCATACAGGCCGACAATAACCTCAAGCGCCTCGGCGTATGCATGGTTAAGACACACCTCAGCCTGTCCCACGATCCCGAAATCAAAGGCCGCCCCAAAGGTTGGACCCTCCCCATCCGCGACGTGCTCATCTACCACGGCGCCGGCGTGATCGTCCCCGTCGCCGGCGATATTAAACTCATGCCCGGAACCGCTTCAGATCCCGCCTTCCGCCGCTTCGACGTCGACGTTGAAACCGGAAAGGTAACGGGGTTGTTCTAATCCGGACGTTTTATACCCCCTAAAGGTGCGGCTCCCATTTGGTCCAGCCAAAAAGTCTGCGTTTTTGCCTGCTGCATCCCGAGTAGCCGCCGGCGCGGACGCGGTACATCTCATCAACCTCCGGCCTTGATCGGATTCTCCTGCTCGGAGTATAAAGCCATCACTTTAGACACTACAATACCTGAGAGGAGGTAAACCTGATGCGGAAAAGAGCCGGCCGCCTCGGCGCAATCGCAGTCGCTATAGTCTTTTCTACTGTTTTCCAGGCGCACGCCCAGGAGGCCAACACCGCGCCTGCGCTTGCACCCCTCCTGATGAGTGATGTTTACGCCCGCGGCGCTGACGGCTATCCCCAGACGCGCATACCCGCCGTCGTCGTCACGCCGAAAGGAACCGTGCTCGCCTTTGCCGAGGCCCGGCAGGCCGGCGACCATTCCGAAAACGACATCGTGGTCAAGCGCAGCCTCGACGGCGGCGCCACCTGGCAGCCCCTCCAACTCATCGCCGAAATGGGCGGCGACTCGCTCAACGACCCCTGCGCAGCCGTCTTGGAGTCGGGCCGCATCCTGCTGATGTACCAGCGCTACCCGAAGGGCTATCACACCCGGAAAATGGCCCACACCGAAGCTGCCGAAACCGGCTACGGCGGCCCCCGAAACACGCAGACCTTTATTACGCGAAGCGACGACGACGGCCTGACGTGGTCGGAACCCGAAGATGTCACCCGCAGCCTCCGCCGGCCCGATATTATCAGCCTCGGCAGTCCCGGCTTCGGCATCCAGCTCGAGCACGGGCCGCACAAAGGCCGCATCCTGCTGCCGATCTATGAGGTTCTGCCCGGCGGCGAGAATCGCGGCTGGTACAACTGCGCCGCCATCAGCGACGACGGCGGCAAGACCTGGCGCGCCGGTGGTCGCGTGCCCGAGGCCGCCGACGGAGGCGATGCGAACGAGTGCCAGATTGCCGAGTTGCCCGACGGCACAATAGTCATGGACGCCCGCCAAAGTTCCGGTCCGTGCCGCAAAGGCGCCGTCAGCCGCGACGCCGGCGAAACCTGGGAGCCGATGTACAACGTTCCCGGCCTCGCGGTCACGCGCTGCATGGGAAGCATCCTGCCCGTCAACGGCGCCCTTTTGGCCTCGCTGCCCGACTCGCCGGACAAGCGAGTCAACGGCACGCTGTTCGTCAGCCGCGACGGCGGCAAAACCTGGCCCGAAAAACGCGTCATCTATCCCGGCGGGTTCGGTTACAGTTGCCTCACCCGGCTTTCCGAAAACCGCGTCGGATGCCTCTTCGAACGCGACGACTGCAAGCTCATCTCGTTCGCCGTTTTTGACATTAAACCGCTCATTAAAGCGACTGATTAACCTTATGGAAGAAAATAAACACCGCATTCTCGTAGTGGGCGTGGGCTCGATTGGCGAGCGCCACGTCCGGTGTTTCCTCGCCACCGGCCGCGCCGCCGTTGGCATCTGCGAACCCGACGCGGCAAAACGAAATGCCGTCGCAGCCCGCTATCCCGTCGAGCCGGTGTGCACCGAACTCGAAGAAGCCTTGGCCGCTCCCTGGGATGCCGTCCTCATCGCAACGCCCGCGCACACGCACATTCCCATCGCCCAACAAGTCGCGCAGCGCGGGATAAACCTTATGATCGAGAAACCGCTGTCAACTTCGCTCGACGGCGTCGAGGCTCTCCAAAAAACCGTCGCCGAAAAGGGCCTCATTGCGGGCGTCAGCTACCAATACCACGCCCATCCGGCTATTCGCGAAATGAAAGCCCAACTCGATTCCGGCCGGTTCGGAAAAGTCCTGCAGGTTTACGGGCTCGTCGCCCAGCATTTCCCGTTTTACCGGCCCGCCTACCGCGAGGTCTATTTCGCCGACCGCAAACACGGCGGTGGGGCAATACAGGACGCGATCACCCACCTCCTCAACCTTGCCGAGGGGCTCGCCGGCCCAATTACGCGCCTCGCCTGCGACGCCGCCCACCAGGCCCTCGACGGCGTCACCGTCGAAGACACCGTACACGTCCTCGCCCGACACGGCGCCGTGCCGGCCAACTATTGCCTCAACCTCTACCAGCATCCCAACGAGTCGCACATCACGGTCGTGTGCGAAAAAGCCACCCTGCGTTTCGAGCTCCAGCAGCACCGGTGGCGGTGCATGACCGAGCCCGAAGGCCCCTGGGAGGATCACGTCCACAAACTAAACGACCGCGACGCATGGTACGTCGCCAACGCCAACGCGTTTCTCGACGCGCTCGAGGGCAAGGCCAAGCCCTTGTGCACGCTCGACGACGGCATCCAAACCCTGCGTGTCAACCTAGCCGCCCTCAAATCCGCGGACACGCAAGCGTGGCAGGAGGTCGCGCCATGACCGTGCTGGACATGTTCTCGCTGGCCAACAAAACCGCCGTTGTCACCGGCGGCGCCGGCCTCTACGGCCGCCAGATCGTCAGGGCGATGGCGCAGGCCGGCGCGCATACCTACGTGGCCTCGCGCAATCTCGACGCGCTTAAAGCCCTCGCCGCCGCGTTCGCCGATGAGGGCCTTACGATCCATCCCCGCCGCCTCGATCAGGCCGACGAGCAAAGCGTGCTCGAACTGCGTGACGCCATACGCGCCGAGCGGCCCTCCGTCGACGTCCTCGTCAACAACGCCGTGCTCCGGCCCCTCAGCGGTTACCATGACGATGCCGAAAACTTCGACCTCAGCATGCGCGTCAACGCCACCGGCCTCTTCATGATCACACGCGCGTTCGGCGACGTCATGGCCGAACAGGGCAGCGGGTCCATCATCAACATCGGCTCAACCAAAGGCGTCGTCGGCCCCGACCCCACCATTTACGAAGGAACCGAAATGCACGGCTGGCACCCGGACTACTTCTTCCACAAGGGCGGCATAATAAACTTCACCCGCTTCATTGCCAGCTACTACGGCGCCCGGAACGTCCGCTGCAACTGCCTCTCCCCCGGAGGATTCCAGGAGGATTACCACCCCGAGGCATTCGTCAAAAGATACAACGAGCGCACCTGTCTCGGCCGCATGGCCAACAGCACCGACCTCATGGGCACGGTGGTTTTCCTCGCCAGCGAAGCATCCCTATACATCACCGGCGCAAACATCCCCGTCGACGGCGGATATACCGTCAAATGAACCCAAAATAAAGAGGAATCGACAATGTTACGCAAAAGCTTGTTTTGCTCCTTGGTAGTCGCCCTTACCTTTTCCCAACCGGCCGTCGCCGAACAACGCGTCAACGCCCGCCACTACATCGCCGCAATCGAACAGGACAAGTTCCACGGCTGGCCCGCCAATAACGGCGCATGGCAGTGGGGCGACGAAATCCTCGTCGGCTTCACCCAGGGCGATTTCGACAACAGCAGCGGTCACAACATCGCCGGCATCCAGGAAAGCAAGTTCGCGCGCAGCCTTGACGGCGGTGAAACCTGGAAGATGTTCGATCCGGAAAACTTCCTCGACGACGAAAACATCAAGTGGTTGCCCAAAGGCAAGACCATGCTCGAAAAACCCATGGATTTTTCACACGACGGCTTTGCTCTTCGCATCTTTGCCACGGGTTATCACGGCAACGACGACCCCGACGGCGGGTTCTACTACTCCTACGACCGTGGCGCCACCTGGAACGGCCCGCATTTCCTCGGAAAGCTAAACAATTGCCCGCAACTGAAAGGCAAAACGCTCACACCGCGTACCGACTACATCGTCACCGGCCCGCGAAGCTGTTTTCTGTTCATCACCGCGAACACCAGCAAAGGCAGCCGCATTGCATGTATCGAAACCGGCGACGGCGGCCTCACCTTCGAGTTCGTCACCTGGATCACGCCGGAAACCGCCAAATACCGCGCTATCATGCCGCAGACAATACGGCTGTCGAACGGCGACTATCTGCTGGCGTTCCGTAAAATTTTCGCCGACAGGTCGACCCTCGAAAGCGCCATCGAAACCTACTTGTCCAAAGACGGCTGCAAGACGTGGAGCTGGCTGGGCAGGGTGAAGGAAATAAAAGACAATTCGAACCCGCCCTCGATCGTCGAACTCGACGACGGCAGAGTCTGTTGTGTATACGGCGACCGCGACGCGGAGCGGATGGCAGGAAAATACAGCTCCGATAAGGGAAAAACATGGGGAGAAGAGTTCGTCATCCGCGACCACTATAAAAGCGTCGACGAATGGGCCGATATGGGTTATCCGCGCCTCGTCAAACGCCCCGACGGCAAGCTCGCCGCGATGTACTACTGGGCATCAGCCGACCATCCGCAGCAATACATCGCCTGCTCAATCTGGGAACCCTGATACGCCGCCAACCAAGACGTCAAAAGCGCGGCAATCACGGTTACTAGTTTGCATCTTTCCCAATCCAGCGTAGCCGGAACCAATATGGGGAATTGCCTGGCGCTTCCCCATATTGGGTCCGGCTATGCTCATTGGGGGAAATGAGGGTCAGCCCTTGGACTTGTGAGGGCGGGCCTAAAAAGTCCCGTAGGGACTGTGAGAAAGTAGCCCAGGACGTTAGTCCTGGGTTCCGGGCCTCACGATGCGTTAGTCCCGTAGGGACGACTGAAACCGCAGTAGAAACAATTGCTCAAGGCTTCAACCGTCCCTACGGGACTTTGTTTTGGAGCCGCGGGTTGATCCCCGGACTAACGTCCGGGGCTACTTTCATACCGTCCCTACCGGGACTGTAGCTTGTTATCCACGAAAGTGCCTGTCATTTCCCCATATTGGTTCCGGCTATGCTGGACTAGGAAATATCCGGGCTAGTCCAACAACGACAAGCTTACAACCGGCCTGAATTTGATTTGTTTCAGCGGGCTCTGGTGTTTGTCTTCTTAGCCTGCTTCAGCAGGCTCCTCTTTGCACCCGCCTTCGGCGGGGTGTGCCAGTTGCCCAACTACACAACAGGGCGCTTTCAGCGTCCTTCTCGAATGCTTCAGCCTTTTGCAGTGAAATGCAAAGAATAAAACCCTGTCTCACCCGCCAGGCCGCCGCCGCCTCTTGCGCTTCGGCTTACCCTTCGGCGGCGCCACCCGCTCCTCGACGGTGTCCCGCTGCGCATAAATGCGCTTCCGCACAAGCTCCTCCGGCACCTCCCCCAAGAACCGGCTTGTCTTGCTCATGACCTCCTTGCCGAACCGCTCCCGCGACAGCGCCTCGAAAAATGTAACGTGCCGTTTCGCCCGCGTCACCGCCACGTAAAACAGCCGCCGCTCTTCCTCGACCGCCTCGTCGCCCGTGCTTTTCGCGTGTGGCAGCAATCCCTCCTCGCACCCCGCGATAAACACGAACGGAAACTCCAGGCCCTTCGCGCTGTGGATCGTCATCAGCGTCACCGCCGCCGCCCGCCGCTCGTCCTTGCTGCGCCGGTCTTCCCCCGAATTCAGCGCGTTCTCGTCCAGAAACCCGGCCAGCGTCGGTTTCCGCGCATTCTGTTCGTACTCTTTTAGCGCGCCCAACACGGCCTGCACGTTGCTCCACCGCATCTCGAACTGCGCCCCCGCCTTCGACGTCCGCGCAATCTCTTTCTTGTACCCGATTCGCTCCACCAGCACCGCCGCCGTATGCGACAAGCGCGCTCCGCGTTCCCTGAACCGCACACCGAACTCGCGGATGATATCGAAAAACTCGCCGATACCCTGCGCGGCCTGCTTCGAAAACGCGCCTTGCTTCAGCAGCGCTTTCACCGCCTCGCGCAACGGCACGCCCTGCTCGGCGCACATCGCATGGATCTGATGCAGCGCCGTGTCGCCCACCCCGCGCCGGGGCATGTTCACCACACGCAGGAACGAAGCCTCGTCCCGAGGATTTGCAACCGCCTTCAGATACGCCACGACATCCATCACCTCCGCCCGCTCGAAAAACTCCTGCCCGCCTACCACCACGTAAGGAATGCCACGGCGCCGGAACGCAACTTCCATCGCCCGAGACTGAAGGTTCGACCGGTACAGTACCGCAAAATCCTCGTAACGGGCCCCCGATTTCGACCGCACGTAATCCAGCCACTTCACCATCGTCCGCGCCTCGTGATCTTCGTCCCCCGTAACGATCCACTCCAGCACCCGGCCCTTCCCGAGGTCGCTCCAGAGTTTCTTCGGCCGCCGTTTGCTGTTGTTGGCGATAACCGCGTTCGCCGCCTTCAGCACCGTTTCCGTCGAGCGGTAATTCTGATCCAGCGTTATCACGGCCGCATCGGAAAAATCCCGCTCGAAGTCCAGGATGTTCCGCACGTCCGCCCCGCGCCACCCGTAGATCGACTGATCGTCGTCGCCAACCACGCACAGGTTCCGATGCCCCTCCGCAAGCGTCCGCATCAGCTCGTACTGGACACGGTTCGTGTCCTGGTACTCGTCCACCATGATGTACCGGTAATGCTGCTGGAACTTGCGGCAGATCTCCGGCTGTTCCCGCCACAACGTCAGCGTCAGCAGCAGCAGATCGTCAAAATCCACCGTGTTCGCCGCGCGCAACGCCGACTGGTAGCGCGCGTACAACTCAGGCAGCCACGTCTTATACTTCTCCTCCGTAGCGGAAGTCTTTTCATCCTTCTTCGGATCGGGCTGCGGTTTGCCGTCCCCGTTTTTGAGCATGCTGATCTCGCTCAACAGGATCTGCGGGCTGAACGTCTCCTTCGGCCCTTCCAGGTCGCCCAGCACCCGCCGAACCAGGCTCCGCGAATCCCCCTCGCTCGAAATCGTGAAGTCTTTCCGGTATCCCAGCGCCTGGATGTGCGAACGCAACACCCGCACGCAAAAGGAATGGAACGTCGTCAGCATGATGCGCTTCGCCACCGCGGCCCCCACAAGCCCCGCAACCCGCTCGCGCATCTCCTCCGCCGCCTTGTTCGTAAACGTCACCGCCAGGATCTGCGACGGACTCGCCAGACGTTGCGCCAGCACATAAGCGATCCGGTGCGTGATCACCCGCGTCTTGCCGCTCCCCGCCCCCGCCAAAATCAGCACCGGACCTTCCGTCCGGCAAACAGCATCCCGCTGCGCTTTATTCATACAATCAAGCAGATTGGATTTCACAATAACTCTTTACTTCAAAAAGCAGTAAATCACTGTACAGTGAAGGCTTTTTTCATATGTCCCATACGTCTCATACGTCGCATACGTCCCATTCCCCTACACAAGCGGAATGTGCACATTGAACGAATGCTCCAAACTCTCGCACGCCGCGCAGAACAAAACCGCCGGCCGCCCATTCTCCAGGTAAAGCTGCGGCCGTTCCAGCCGGAAAAGGTCCTGACGCTGCCCGTCCTCCCAGGCGATCGTCCGTGTCGTCACCAGCGGATGGCGCGCCGGCCGCCAATCGTGACCATCCTCCGACTCGAACAGCACCAGCGTCCGCTTCTCCGGCGTGTAATTCGCCTGCATGTCTTTCAAAATTGCGTAAAACCGCCCGTCCTGATTCCAGATGTAAGGGTCCTCCGCCGGAAATTTGCTCGTCGCGTGCGTCAGGATGGGTTTCGGATCCTTCTTGAACGGCCCAAGCGGGTGGTCAGCCACCGCTACCCCGTGAAAAACCTTTCCATCGGCTCCCAGACACTTGTAAACGGTCAAAAACGTCCCGTCAGGACACGCCGTCACGCTCGGGTTGGACGTCATGAACGCGTCGTGCGTCCCCGGCGTTGCCGGCACTAGAACCTCGTCCACCCGCGTCCACGGCCCCACCGGATGATCCGCGTACGCCACACCGATCCGCTGCGTGCGCCGCGTCGGTTCCCAATACGGAGCCTTCGGACTCGGACCGCTCTCCGGGATTTCGCCCTCGACCCGGGCCGAACTGAAATACAGGTAGTACTTCCCGCCGGCTTTCAGCACCGTCGGATTATGCGTGGTACTGGTAACCCAGTTCGGCCCCTGCTTCCCCGGCAACGCCACGCTGTTAAACGTGTAAGGCCCAAGCGGATCCTGCGCTGTTGCCACGGCTATTTCCGAATGCGACAGCCACGCGTAATGGCCCAGCCGGCGCGGCCACCGCGCGTAAAGCAGGTAACATGTCCCGTCCTCCGTCCGCGCCATGCTCCCGCCCCAGATGTACCAATCCTCATCGATAAACTTCGCACTTCGCGGCACGGGCCGGATCATCGCGTTGAGATTCAGCCCGCCGTCTTCCGCCGCGCGAGCGCTGCCATTCAACAATCCGAGAACTGCGCCCGCTGCTCCGAGCCTGAAAAAGCCCCGACGGTCGATCGCTCTTTCGCTCATAATGCCGCCTCTCCTTCTAGCCGCTCATAATATCAAAAATCGAGCGCAACTTCCCTGAGCGCTTCTTAATTCATACGTCTCATATGTCCCATACGTCCCATACGTCCCATGCTTCCCCGCAGACTTCCGCATGGGTTGAACCTCGCCCCCCTCGCGGAGCATTATAGGGACAACAGGGCATCTTCGCCTCCACTTAACGAAGGAGATCTGGATTATGTCGGAAGTCTCGAATCTGTCTCGCCGCCAATTCTTCAAAAAAACCGCAGCCGTCACTCTCGGCGCCTCGGTGTTTCCCGCCATAGTTCCGTCTTCGGCATTCGGGGCGACCGCCCCGAGCAACCGGCTGGTGATGGGCTGTATCGGGCTCGGTAGCCAGGGCACCGGCAATATGCGCGGTTTCCTCGGCCGGCGCGACTTCCAGATCGTCGCCGTCAGCGACGTCGACCGCGACCACCGCCTTCGCGCAAAAGGCATGATTGACGAACGGTACGGCAACACCGATTGTGCCGACTACAACGATTTCCGCGAAATGCTCGAACGCGACGACCTCGATGTGATTTCTATCGCCGTGCCCGACCACTGGCACGCCATCCCAGCCATCGCATGCGCAAAAAAGAAACTCGACATCTACGCCGAAAAACCCCTCGCGCTGACAATCAAGGAAGGCCGCGCTATGAGTGATGCCGTCCACAAAAACGGTATCGTCTGGCAGACGGGAAGCTGGCAGCGGTCCCAAAGCCATTTCCGGTTCGCCTGCGAACTGGTGCGGAACGGACGGATCGGCAAGGTCCACACGGTAAAAGTCGGGCTGCCGACGGGCCGGCCCATCGAACCGCAGCCCGAGATGCCCGTCCCCGACGGGTTCGACTACAACTTCTGGCTCGGGCCCGCCCCGTGGGCGCCCTACACCCGCGAGCGCTGCCACTGGAATTTCCGATGGATCCTCGACTACTCCGGCGGTCAGCTTACGGACTGGGCAGCCCACCACTGCGACATCGCCCAGTGGGGCATGGGCACCGAGTACACCGGCCCGTTCGAAATCGAGGGCAAAGGCGATTACCCCCGCGACGGCCTCTGGAACGCCGCAACCACCTACCATTTCTACTGCAAGTACAACGCCGGCCTGTCTCCCGTGGCGCCGGACGGCTTCGTGATGGATGTGGGCGACGGCACGCACAACCGCGGCGGCGTCACCTGGGAAGGCGAGGACGGATGGGTGTGGGTCGACCGCGGCGGAATCGACGCCAAGCCCAAGAAGCTCCTGCAGTCCAAAATCGGAGCCAACGAAACCCGTCTCTACGACAGCCGCGACCATACCCAGAACTGGATCGACTGCATCAAATCGCGCAGCCTCACCATCGCCCCCATCGAGGTGGCGCACCGGTCGATCACCATCGCCCATCTCGGCAACATCGCCATGCGGCTTGGCCGCAAGATCAAGTGGAACCCCGAGAGCGAGGCTTTTCTAGACGATGACGAAGCAAACCGGATGCTCATCCGGACGATGCGCGCGCCCTGGCACATCTAAATAAAGGAGAAGCGGACAATGCGTTTTGTAATACTGCTGGTTTTGGCGGGCCTTATAGCGCCGGCCGCGTTTGCGCAGGACGAACCGCTCCGGGTGGCGGTCGTCACCGGCGGGCACGGCTATCAAAAAGACGAGTTTCGGACCCTCTTCAGGAGCATGGACGGAATCCGCTGCCGGTTCGTTGAACAGGAAGAGGATTACAGCGAATTCCTGGAAAACGTCAACCGCCGGCCGTATGACGTCCTCGTTCTTTACAACATGGGCCAGGATATCAGCGAAAAACGCAAAGAAAACTTCATGAAAATGCTGGACAAGGGCGTCGGACTTGTCGTTCTCCATCACGCCATCGCCAATTTCAACGATTGGCCCGAATATTGGAACATTATCGGCGCCCGATACTATCTCAAACCCATCGACGAACCGGATAAGAAACACCTGCGCTCGCAGTACAAACACGACGTGGATTTCCGAGTCAAAATCGAAGACAAGGACCACCCCGTCACGAAGGGCATCGAAGACTTCGATATCAAGGACGAAACATACAAGCTGTACGACGTCTGGCCTGACAACCATGTTCTCCTCACCACCGACGCGCCTACCAGCGAAAAAGTCATCGGTTGGACGCGCAAATACAAAAACTCGAACGTCTGCTTCATCCAGCTTGGACACGACTCGCAAGCCTACTTCAACCCCGCGTACCGGAAACTTGTATTGCAGGCGATTCAGTGGTCGGCAGAATAACGGGAGTACCTGATGGCGAAGAGTAGAAAGGTCAGCCGTAGAAACTTTTTAAAAGCCGCCGGCGCCGGCGCCGTCTTTCCGGCGATTGTGCCGTCGACCGTATTCGGCGCAGCCGCCCCGTCCAACAAGATCGTGCTGGGTTGCATCGGCACGGGCCGGATGGGCTCGGGCGACATGCGCGAGGCCATGGGATTTGACGAAGTCCGCATCGTGGCCGTGTGCGATGTCGATGCCAAACGTGCCGAAAACGCCCGCCAGGTGGTTAATCGCAATTACGGCGACGAAGGCTGCCGCGCGTACGCCGATTTCCGCGAGCTCCTCGCCCGCGATGACATCGACGCCGTGCAGATCGCCACGCCCGACCACTGGCACGCAATCCCCGCCATCGCCGCCGCCGAAGCAGGCAAAGACATCTTTCTGCAGAAACCCCTCACGTTCTCGATTGCCGAGGGCCGCGCCATCAGCGACGCCGTCCGCCGCCATGGCTGCATCTTCCAAACCGGCAGCCAGCAGCGCAGCGACGAGCTGTTCCGGCGAACCTGCGAGCTCGTCCGCAACGGCCGCATCGGCAAGGTGCACTCCGTAAAGGTTGGCCTCCCCGGCGATCCCCCGATGGAAAACGTGCCCGAGATGCCCGTGCCGCTCAACCTGGACTACGACTTCTGGCTTGGCCCCGCGCCCTACGCCCCCTACACCGAATGCCGCGTCCACCCCGAGAAAGGCTACGGCCGCCCGGGCTGGCTCCGAATCGTCGACTATGGCGCCGGCATGATCACCGGCTGGGGCGCCCATCACAACGACATCGCCCAGTGGGGGCTCGGAACCGAATTCACCGGCCCCGTCCAAATTGAAGGATGGGGCGACTTCCCCCGCGACGGCCTCTGGGACGTCCACGGCGACTTCGCCATCGACTACACCTACGCCGACGGAACCGTCGTCAATTGCGCAAGCAGCGCCCGCAACCGCCAGGGCGTCCGGTTCGAAGGCGAAGACGGCTGGATCTTCGTGTGCCGCGGCTCGTGGGACGCCTCGCCCAAGTCGCTGCTCAAAGAAGTGGTCGGCCCGGAAGAAACCAAGCTCTGCTACAGCAACAACCACAAGGGCAACTGGTTCGAGTGCATCCGCTCGCGCCGCGAAACCATCGCGCCCGCCGAAATCGGCCACCGCTCGAACACCGTATGCCTGCTCGGCCAGATTGCCATGCAGCTCGGCCGCAAACTCAGGTGGGATCCCAAAACCGAAACGTTCACCGGCGACCAGGAAGCTAACCGCAAGCTCGCCCGCCCAATGAGAGGCGAGTGGCACATATAACTTGCTTTTGATTTGAAAGTTCGCTTTTTGTGACTTAAAGTAGTTCCGTTTCGCTCTTATGCGTGCGACGGGAATTGATAGCGTGGGTCGTTTAGACGAACCGAAGGAGAGGAAAATGAAAGCCTATCCGTTAGTGCTGGTGGCCATGTTGGCTTCGTTGTTGGTTGTGGCAGCGATGCCCGCGAGCTTTGCTCAGGATCTGGACGCGGCCTTTAAGGCCGTGGCGAACTACAAGTTTGGCGAGAGCCGGGAGCCGCTCACCGTGGTGTCCGACGCAATCGTCGATTCACAGTCCAAACCCGAACAGCGCAAGGCGCTCGTCGGCAAGCTCGTCGCACTCCTCAAACGCGACGACGTGACGTACGAAGGCAAAGACTTCGCCTGCCGCCAGCTATCGATAGCCGGCGGAGAGGAAGCAGTTCCCGCCCTCGCCGCGCTTCTCACAAACGAAAAGACAAGCAACATGGCCCGCTACGCCCTCGAACGCATCCCCGGCGATGCCGCCGATAAGGCCCTCCTAAGCGCCGTAGGCAAAACCTCGGGCCTCGCGCGAATCGGCATCGTCAACTCGCTCGGCGAACGCCGTAAACCCGGCGCCGTCAACGCGCTCGCCGGACTCGCCAAAAACAATGACGCCCCAACCGCCGAAGCGGCCTGGGCCGCGCTCGCCAAAATCGCCAACGCCGATGCCGTAAAGGCCCTCGCCGCGGCGAAAAAATCCCCATCGAGCCCCGCCCACGCCAAGTGGGCTGAAGCTTGGCTCGCCGCCGCCGATAACGTCGCCAAATCCGACAAAGCCGCCGCGGCCAAAATGTTTGCACAGCTTCTCAAGGCCGGCGAACCCGAGCAGATCCGCGTCGCCGCTTTCATCGGCAAGGTCAACGCCACCGGCGCCGATGCGCTGCCCGAAGTCGTTGCAGCGGTGAAGGGCGATGACCTCGCCATGCAACGCGCCGCCGCAATTTTCGTGCGCACAATTGAAGTCGCCAGCGCTACGCCCACCTTCGCCGGCCTCGTTGACCAACTGAACGCCGACGCCCAGGTGCTGCTGCTCGCCGCCCTCAGCGACCGCGGCGATTCCGCGGCCCTGCCCGCCGCGGTGAAAGCTGCATCCAGCGGCGACCTCGCCGTCCGCAAGGCCGCCTACGCCGCCATGTCCAAACTGGGCGACGCCTCGGTCATCCCCGTGCTGCTGAAAGCCGCGGCAACCGGCGAGCGAGAGGAGCAACTCGCCTCGCGCCTCGCGCTCGACACGCTCACCGGCCGCGACATTGACCCCTCCCTCGCCAACACCATGAGCAAGGTCGACGAAGCGCAGCAAGTCGAAATCGCCCGCACGCTCGCCGTGCGCGGAGCAAGTTCGGCCACGCCCGTGCTGCTTTGGGCGGCCGGCAACGGTTCCGAAGCGGTGAAAAAAGAAGCGTTTAAATCCATCGGCGAACTCGCAGGCGCCGGCGAACTCGAGCCCCTCGTCGCACTGCTCGTCGGAACCGACAGCGAAGCGGCCCGCCGTGAAGCCGAGAAAGCCGTGGCCGCCGTTGCCAAAAAAGTCGACGAAGGAAAACGAGCCGACGCCGTTCTGGCCGCAATCGATTCGACAAAGGATAAAGACGCAATCGCTTCGCTTTACACCACGCTATCGCTCATCGGCGAAGACAAGGGCCTCGCCCCGTTGCGCGTGTCAGCCCAAAAAACCCGGAGTGATTTGTACGACGCCGCGGTCCGCGCCCTCGCCGCATGGCCCACCGATGCCGCGCTGCCTGACGTGCTCGAAATTGCCCAAAAGACGAAAGACGAAACCCACCGCGTCCTCGCACTGCGCGGCCTGCTGCGGATGCTTGAACTCAACAAGGTTCGCCCCGCCGGAGATTCGCTGACCTATCTCACCGGCGCCCTGAAGGCCGCCGAAGGCGAAAATGAAAAGAAGATGGTCATCGGCGGGCTCGCCAGCGTCGCCGCACCTAAGGCGTTGGAACTTGTAAAACCCTTCATGAAGGACGAAGACCTCAAGCTCGAAGCCACCCTCGCCGCACAGAAGATCTTCAAGGGCATGTGCAAACCCTCAGCCTCGGCGAACGCCGGCGATGCCGGCCGCGCAATCGACAGCGACATGGACAGCCGCTGGAACGCCGGCGAAGCCCAGAAACCCGGGCAGTGGTTTGCGCTCGACCTCGGCGGAGCCTACACCCTCTCCGCCATCACGCTCGACTGCGCGAAGGTGCCGTCGGATTATCCCCGCGGGTACGAAGTCTACGTCGCCGACAGCAAGGATAACTGGGGCAGCCCAGTCGCTACGGGTAAAGGCACAAAGCCTGTCGTCAAGATCGACCTCCCCGACGCCAAGGGCCGCTACGTCAAGATCGTGCAGACCGCCAACGTCGATGAGCACAACTGGACGATTAACGAAATCAAGTTCGACTTCAAATAAAACGCATTCAGGAGAGACAAATGCGACCGATTATTTGCGCGTTGCTTTTGACGGCCTTTGCGGCCGCCGCCGTCGAAGTGCCCGAAGGATTCGTGCCCCTTTTGAACGGAAAAGACCTCACGGGCTGGAAGGGCCTCGTGAAAAACCCCGAAGAGCGGGCCAAAATGACCCCGGAACAACTCGCCGCAGAACAAGAAAAGGCCGATGAGCGCATGCGTGCCCATTGGAAAGTGGAAGATGGCGCGCTCGTCTTTGACGGCAAGGGCGACAGCCTCTGCACCGCCAAAGACTACGCCAACTTCGAGATGCTCGTGGACTGGAAAATCCTGCCCGAAGGCGACAGCGGCATCTATCTTCGCGGTTCGCCCCAGGTCCAGATCTGGGACACCGCAAAGTGGCCCGAAGGTTCCGGCGGCCTCTACAACAACAAGAAAAACCCGAGCAAGCCACTGAAGTGCGCCGACAAACCGGTCGGCGAATGGAACACCTTCCGGATCAGGATGGTCGGCGAGCGCGTCTCCGTCTGGCTCAATGATGAGCTGGTGGTCGACAACGTTGTCATGGAAAACTACTGGGACCGGAGCAAGCCCATCTACCCGTCCGGCCAGATCGAGCTGCAAAACCACGGCAACACGCTCTACTTCCGCAACATCTTCATCAAGGAGTTGCCGTAGCCTATGCGGCCCAAACGCAATAGACCCGAGTTATCGCGCCGCGGCTTCCTTAAAACCGCCGCGGCCGCGGTGGCTTTCCCCAACGTGGTTCCCGGTTCTGCCCTCGGCCTGAACGGCGCGGTCGCCCCCAGCAACCGCATCGCAATGGCCAGCATCGGCGTCAACGGCATGGGCACCGCCGATATGCGCGCATTCCTCGGCTGCAAAGAGGCCCACGTCATCGCCGTCTGCGATGTCGAGCGAGCCCATCGCGAGCGTGCCAAAGGAATCGTTGAAAAACACTACGGCGCAAAAGGCTGCGATATGTACGCCGACTTCCGCGACGTCATCGCACGCGACGATATCGACGCCGTGAATATCGGCACGCCCGACCACTGGCATGTGCTCATCTCGATAGCCGCCGCAAAGTCCGGCAAGGACATCTACTGCGAAAAACCGCTTTCCAAACGCATCGCCGAAGGACGCGCGCTCTGCAACGCCATCAACAAGTACGGACGCGTCTTTCAAACGGGCACGCAGCTCCGCTCGACCCGCAACGTGCGCTACGCATGCGAGCTCGTGCGAAACGGCCGCATCGGAAAAATCCACACGATCAAAACCTTCGTGCCCGTCGGCCCCTCGATGCCCGTCCAGCCGGCCCAGCCCGTCCCCGAAGGCCTCGACTACGACATGTGGCTCGGCCCCGCACCCTTCGAGCCTTACACGCCCAAACGTGTCCATTTCTCGTTCCGCTACTTTTCCGATTACGCCGGCGGAACCATGACCGACCTCGGCGCCCACGACAACGACATCGCCCAGTGGGGCAACGGCACCCAACTTACCGGCCCCGTCGAAGTCGAAGGCGCGGGCGAGTTCCCGAAAGACGGCCTCTACGATACCTGCATGCGGTTCAAGGTGACCTATACCTACGAAAACGGCGTCAAACTCATTTGCTCGACCGACAAAAACCCCCAGGGCACCGGCGTGCGGTTTGAAGGATCTGAAGGATGGATCTACGTGCGCGGCGGCATCGATGCCGAACCGAAAAGCGTGCTCAAATCGGAAATCGGGCCCAACGACATTCACCTCTACGAGAGTGAAAACCACCAGCAGAACTTTCTCGACTGCGTGAAGTCCCGGGGAAAAACCATCGCACAAGAAGAAATCGGTCATCGCTCGGTGACCGTGTGCCACCTTGGCAACATCGCCCTGAGACTCAATCGAAAACTGCGGTGGGACCCGGTGGCCGAAAAGTTCAAAAACGACGACGAAGCGAACCGTATGCTGCTGAGCCCCATGCGAGCCCCGTGGCGGCTTACATAACAAGTTGAAATGAAGTTTCAAGGCAGTTCATCTGCCTGACCGACCACTCGGCCTTAAGAGCCGTAGGGCAGTTCAACCGCTTGGCCGGAGACTCGGCCTTAAGAGCCGTAGGGCAGTTCAACCGCTTGGCCGGAGACTCGGTCTTAAAGGTCTGCATGACGGTTGAACCGCCTGGCCGGAGACTCGGTCTTAAGGCCTGTAGGGCCGTTGCATGATAGCCTGGGGCAACGCCCCAGGGATTCGAGATATGCAAGAGGCAAGAGCCCTGAAGGGGCGTCGCAAATGCTTCAAGGCTCTACCGGACAATAAACGAAAACCGGAGGCTGACCCAATGGGTGCAAAAAAAACTACACGTCGCCAATTCTTCAAAAAATCGGCCGCGGCAACAATGGGCGCGGTCGCGTTTCCCCACATCATCCCCTCCACCGCCCTCGGCGCCGACGGCGCGGTCGCACCAAGCAACCGTCTCGTCATGGCCACCGTCGGAACCGGTGGCCAGGGCACCTACAACATGCGCCAATTCCTTGGCCAGCCCGACGTGCAAATGGTCGCCGTATGCGACGTCGACCTCGCCCACCGGACTCGTGCAAAGGAACTGGTCGACCTCAATTACAAAAACACTGACTGCGTCATGTACAACGACTTCTACAAAGTCGTGGATCGGGACGATATCGATGCCGTTTGCGTCGCTACGCCCGATTTCGCCCATGCCATCGTGTCCATTCCAATGTTGAAAAGCGGCAAAGACGTGTATTGCGAGAAGCCGCTGGCCAATTCTATCCCCGAAAGCCGCGCGATCCTGGACACGGTCAATAAGTACGGCCGCATTTTACAAACCGGCAGCCACGAAAGGTCCCGCTACAACGCCCGATACGCGTGCGAGCTCGTCCGTAACGGCCGTATCGGAAAACTCCACACAATCAAAATCCACCTGCCTTGGGACGGCCGCGACCTCAGTTATCGCCCCGAACCAATGCCCGTACCCGCCGGCTTCGATTACGACAGGTGGCTCGGCCACACCCCCTGGGAGCCGTACACCGAAAAACGATGCCACTTCTTCTTCCGTTACATCCTCCAATACAGCGGCGGCGAAGTGACCGATCGCGGCGCCCACGTCATCGACATCGGCCAGCTCGGGAACAACACCGACCACACCGGCCCCGTCGAAGTCTCTGGACAGGGCGAGTTCATCCGCGACAGCCTGTTCGACTGTGCCACCAAATACCATTTCGAGTTCAAATACGCCAATGGCGTGCAAATGATCTGCACCGACGAATGGCCACGCGGACTCAGGTTCGAAGGTACCGACGGATGGGTGTTCATCCACATCCACGGCGGCGAACTCGAAGCCAGCCGCCGCGGCCTCCTCCAGGAAAAAATCGGGCCCGAAGAAGTCCTGCTCGGCCGGAGCCCCGGTCACCACCGCGATTTCCTTAACAGCATCAAAGACCGCACACAACCCATGGCGCCTGCCGAGGTCGGCCATCATTCGGCGACGATGTGCCACTTGGCAAACATCGCCATGCTTACGGGACGGAAACTGAAGTGGGACCCCGAAAAGGAAATCATTACCAACGACCCCGAAGCGCAGCGTATGGTGACCAAAACCATGCGCAGCCCGTGGAAACTTACTTGATGAATCGGGGTTTAACTTATTGGACCTGCAAAACATAGGCGGGGTCTGCCCGCAATGGGAGAACGTAAAATGAAGGTACTTGTAGCGGCAATGATAGCGGGACTGGTGGTGTCAACCGGCGCGGCCGTGGCGCAAGGCGCGCCAAACGCCGAAAAACTCGGCTGGCGCCTGGCCTGCCAGGCCTATTCGTTCAACCGGTTCACCTTTTTCGAAGCCATCGATAAAACCGCGTCCGTGGGCCTCAAGTACATTGAAGCCTATCCCGGCCAAAAGCTCAGTCCTGAACAACCCGATGTCGTATTCGACCACAACGCATCGCAGGAGGTTCTCGACGCAGTCAAGAAGAAATGCGCCGATGCCGGCGTTAAGCTCGTCAACTACGGCGTCGTCGGGCTTCCCGAAGACGAGGCCGAAGCGCGCAAGGTCTTCGATTTTGCAAAGGAAATGGGCATCGAAACCATCGTTTCCGAACCGGACAAACGGGCGTTAGACACCATCGAGAAGCTCGTCAAGGAATACGGCATCCGTGTCGCAATTCACAATCACCCCAAACCAAGCAAATATTGGGACCCCAAGCGGGTCGTCTCGGCCGCTGAAGGCCGCGAAGGCATCGGCGCATGCGCCGACACCGGACATTGGATGAGGTCCGGCGTCGATCCCCTCGAAGCGCTGAAGATGCTCGACGGCAAGATCGTGTCGTTCCATTTCAAAGACCTCAACGAAGCCACCAAGGACGGGCACGACGTGCCATGGGGAAAGGGTGAAGCGAATGTCAAAGCCCTCCTCGCCGAAATGAACAAACAGGGCTTCAAAGGCGTCTTTTCTATCGAGTACGAGCATAATTGGGAGAATTCGCTGCCCGAAATCGCGCAGTGCGTGGCCGCTTTCGACAGGTGCGCTGCGGATCTCGCAAAACAGTAGACAATGGTGCATCACGAGAGTTGATGGGCCGGCGGGCCGTGTTTTTTGAGGCCGGTTGGCTGATGGTTGTATCAGTCAAGACCACTTGAAAATGTGCTTCAAACAAACGGGGCAAGCTATGAAAAAAGAAAACGAGAAAGCAAAGCGAACAACGCGCCGAAGTTTTCTGGCCTCCACGGCGGCCGGTACGGGAATGCTTCTGGCCGGTGAAGCCGCCGCCCAGAACAATGCCGCACCTGCCATCGTCAAGAATCCTGGCGACCAACTCAACATCGCCCTGATAGGCGTCGGCGAAGAAGGCCGCGCCTTGATGGACGCGATGCTCAAAATCCCCGGAATCCGTTTTCAGGCCGTATGCGACATCTGGGAGAAATGGAGCCTCAAGCGCGCGGCCGGTATGCTTAAGAAGCTTGGCCATCCCGTTAACGCTTATATTGATTATCGGGAGCTCCTGGACAAGGAGAAAGGCCTGGACGCCGCCGTTATCGCGACCCCCGATTTCGTGCACGCCGAGCACAGCATCGCCTGCATGCAGGCCGGCCTCCACGTCTATTGCGAGAAAGAAATGTCCAACGACCTCGATCTCGCGCGCCAGATGGTGATTGCTTCCCGCGAAAACAAAAAGCTCCTCCAGATCGGACACCAGCGCCGAAGCAATCCACGGTACCACCATGCGGTCAACCGCGTGCTTCACGAACAAAAATTGCTCGGCCGTCTCACCCAAAGCTATGCACAGTGGAACAGGGCAAAGAGCGAAGACTTGGGCTGGCCGGAGCCTTACCCGATTCCGCCCGAAATCCTGGACCAGTATGGATACGAATCCATGCACCACTTCCGCAACTGGCGCTGGTACAAAAAATACGGCGGCGGACCTATCGTCGATCTCGGAAGCCACCAGATCGATATCTTCTCCTGGGTGTATGGCGCCATGCCCAAATCCGTCATCGCTTCCGGCGGCATCGATTTCTACAAGCACCACGAGTGGTACGACAACGTCATGGCCATTTTCGAATATGACTCAACCAACGACGGCGTGACACGTGCGTTATATCAGGTGTTAACCACAACGAGCAAAGGCGGGTATTACGAAAGTTTCAGCGGCGAAAATGGCACCCTCGTAATTTCAGAATATCCGCCGTATGGCGACCACGTCCTGAAAGAGAAGGGTCATAAATGGGAACGCTACGCCAAAGAGGGGCTGATTCTAGAAGAAAAAGATACAGCCACTCCAACTACTAAGAGCCGCGATATTGTCGCTGACGTCCGCATAACCCCGCCAATGGGCGCATGGCCGCTGCCGGTCATCCTTAACAAGTCGGCCCACCAGCCGCATCTTGAAAACTTTTTCGATGCAATTCGCTTGGGCGTCGCCCTGAACTGCCCGGGCGAGATCGGTTATGAAACCGCCGTGGCCGTACTCAAGGTCAATGATGCGGTGGAAGTTGGCCGCAAGATCGAGTTCAATCCAGAAGAGTTTGAAGTGTGAATAAGAAACAGAAGGTTGAACGGGACTTACACTAGTGGCAATCTGCGGGTTGTGCCCGATTTGAGCCCGGCCGCCTGATTGTTGTATAGTCAAGGCCCCTTTGGAATTAGCTTCAAAAAAAAACAGGTGATGTCATGAAAAAAAGCCACGATAAATCGAAGGGAACCACGCGCCGCAGTTTTCTGGCGTCAACGGCCGCAAGCGCCGGCATGTTTTTCGCCGGCAAGGCCGCCGCACAACAAACCGCCGCAGCGGGCCCGGCAATCATCAAGAACCCGGGCGACCAACTCAACATCGCCCTAATCGGCGTTGGCGAAGAAGGCCGCGTCTTGATGAATGCTATTCTCAATATTCCAGGTATCCGCTTCCAGGCCGTGTGCGACATCTGGGAGAAGTGGAACCTCAAACGCGCCGCCGGCATGCTCAAGAAGTTCGGACATCCCGTAAATGCCTATCTCGACTATCGCGAGCTGCTGGATAAGGAAAAAGGCCTGGATGCCGCCGTTATCGCCACGCCCGATTTCATGCACGCCGAACACGCAATTGCCTGCATGCAGGCCGGCCTTCACGTATACTGCGAAAAAGAGATGTCGAATGACCTCGAGCTTGCACGCCAAATGGTCTTCGAGGCGCGCAACACCAAAAAGCTTCTCCAGATCGGACACCAGCGAAGAAGCAACCCCCGCTATCACCACGCGGTCAACCGCGTGCTCCACGAGGAAAAACTGCTTGGCCGCCTGACCCAGGGGTACGCCCAGTGGAACAGGTCCAAGAGCGAGGATATCGGTTGGCCGAAGAACTACGCCATTCCGGCTGACGTTCTCGCCCAGTATGGATACGAATCAATGCACCACTTCCGCAACTGGCGCTGGTACAAAAAGTACGGCGGCGGCCCGATCGTCGACCTCGGAAGCCACCAGATCGACATCTTCTCATGGGTGTACGACGCCATGCCCAAGTCAGTCACCGCATGCGGCGGAATCGATTTCTATCCCCACCACGAGTGGTACGACAACGTCATGGCCATCTTCGACTATGACTCGCCCGACAACGGCGTCACCCGCGCCTTCTATCAAGTGCTCACCACCACAAGCAACGGCGGGTTCTACGAAAAATTCAGCGGCGAAGACGGCACCCTCGTAATTTCCGAAGTGCCGCAACAGGGCGATCATGTACTCCGCGAACTGATCGCTCCTGAGTGGGAACCCTACGCCAAGGAAGGGCTCATCTTGCCTGAAGATGAAAGCGCAAGTTCAAACGTAAAAGGCCGCGATGTGGCCGTTGACGTGCGTGTCTCGCCACAGCCCGGCAAGTGGCCGCTGCCCGTCGTGCTCAACAAGCCGGCACACCAGCCCCATCTCGAAAACTTCTTCGATGCGATTCGGGCGGGAGTCGCCCTCAACTGTCCCGGCGAAATCGGATACGAAACCGCCGTGGCCGTTCTTAAAGTCAATGATGCGGTCGAAGCAGGCCGTAAGCTCGAGTTCAAGCCCGGGGAGTTCCACGTGTGAAAAAGCTAAGTGTGGGAATTACAGTCTTTGCAGTGGTGGCGATGGTGGCGGCGGGGGCAGCCGACTACACGGGGCCGAGGAAATCGACCGTCGTGGACGGCAGTCGCTCGAAAGCCAACCATCTGGTGCCGCTGTTGGCGGAAAATTGGGAACAAATCCTGCCGACCGACGATCCGGCAAAGCCGTTCTCGTCGAAAATGACCTGTGGCGACTGCCACAACTATTTGACCGTCAGCGGCGGGTGGCATTTCAATTCTTCCACCGGCATGGCCGAGTCCGGCCGGCCCGGTGAGCCCTGGGTGCTCGCCGACGACTGGACCGGCACCCAACTGCCCATCTCGTACCGCGAGTGGCCCGGCGTCTACAAACCCGAAGACGTTGGTATGACGCAGTGGGAGTTCGTCAAGCGCTTCGGCCGCCATATGCCCGGCGGCGATATGGGCGATAACATGCAAGATCCGCCCGACACCGAGGCCCGCTGGGGCGTGTCGGGCCGCGTCGATATCAACTGCCTCGGTTGCCACAATGCCGCGCCGGAACAAAATCCAACCGAGTGGGCCATTCAGATGGCAAGGGAGAACTTCCGGTGGGCGGCCACGGCCGCCAGCGGACTTGCTGTGGTGGAAAACACCGCGGCTAATCTGCCGTGGTATTTCGACCCGCTTAACGATGTCAATCTGGACGAAAACGTCTGGTCAACGCCCCCCAAAACCTCGTACGCGCCGGACCGGTTCGACGCAAAGTTCAACGTCTTTTTTGACGTTACCAAAAATCCACCCGCGGAACGCTGCTACTTCTGCCATTCCGCGGCCCCGGCCAACGTCGATGAGGAAACCTTCTGGCGCCACGACCAGGACGTTCACCTCGCCGCCGGACTCACGTGCACCGACTGCCACCGCAACGGCGTCGGCCACGATATCGTGCGCGGCTATGAAGGCGAGGACCCCGCCACGGCCGAGCTCACCTGCGCCGGCTGCCATCTTGGCGATGAAAACGGCCTTGGCGGCCGCATGGGCGCGCCGCGCCCCGCGCACAGGAACCTGCCGCCCGTTCATCTCGAGAACATCGCCTGCACCGCTTGCCACTCGACCCCCGCAAACGGGTTCGAAACCGAACGCGTGAAATTCTCCCGCGCAAACCGCATGGGCATCCACGGAGCCGCGCGGTGGGATACGGAAGTGCCCTTCATCCAGGCGCCCGTGTTCGTGCGCAACGATACCGGCAAGGTCGAGCCGCGCGCCATGATGTGGCCCGCCTTCTGGGGCGTCATGAACGGCAACGACGTTAAGCCGCTGCCCATTGAAGTAGCCACCGCGGGTGTCGATGAAATTCGGTTCCAGATCGAAAAGGCCGAGGCCGAAGCCGCCGCCGAAGCCGCCGCCGCGGAAGAAGCCGCCAGAGAGGCCGCCGAAAAGGCCGCCCGTGAAAAGGGCGAAACGCTTCCCGAGGAACCCGCTGCCGAAGAAGAAATCGAAGATCCCGAACCCGAGCCGCCCGCTATGGCCGACCCGCTCACAGAAGAGCAGATCGGCCGGGTGCTGGCCGAACTCGCCAAATCCGTCGAAGGCGATCCCGTATACGTCGCCGGCGGAATGGTGCACAAGCTGAATGGCGAGAAACTGGCCTCGCTTGAAAACCCCGTCGCCGAAGCCGTCAGCTGGCCATTGGCCCACAACGTACTGCCCGCCGCCGAATCACTCGGCGCAAATGGATGCACCGACTGCCATGCCGATGATGCGCCATTCTTCTTTACCACCCTCGCAGCGGCCGCGCCAATGCCCGTCGGCAAGCCCGCGGCAATGGCCATGCACCAGTTGCAGGAGGTCGACGCGGCGTTCCTCGAATCGGTCGAGTTGGGCGTTCTGTTGCGGTACGTGTTCCTGGCCGTGAGCCTGGCCCTCGCCGTAGTGTTCGCCCTCGCATTGGCCCATTACGGCTATATCGGCCTGGAAGGGCTGGCCCGCGTCGTGGTATCCACCAACTCAAGGCAGAAACGGTAAGCGCATGGAAGGAAGCAGCATGTTTCGACTCATTACGCTTGTAGCACTCGGCGCGACGATTGTCGCCATACTCGGCCACTTGGTCATTTTCGGCCAGAAACGCGTGGACAAAAAAGGCGCCCGCTCCCTGAAACGTTTCGGCGTGCTCGAAATTCTCGTGCACGCGCTCACCGTGGCCACTTTCCTCGTGCTCGCCGGCACGGGACTCTGGGCCATTTACAATTCCGAACCCTTGCGCGGTGAGCTGTGGCTCCTCCATGTCGCCGTCGGCCCCGTGTTCCTGATCGGGCTGGCCGTACTCATCCTCTCCTGGGCGCGCGACTGCGCGTTCGAGCCGTGCGACTGGGAATGGGCCAAGAAATTCGGCGGATACCTCTGGGGCGACAAGCACGCCCCCGCAACCCGTTTCAACGCCGGCCAGAAAGGCTATTTCTGGGCCGTTGGCGCCCTTGGTTTCGTGACGCTCGTCACGGGCCTCGGCCGCGTCGTACCCGTGCTTGGCGACACCGGCCAGCTCGCGCTGCTATGGGTGCACCGGTTCGGCGCGCTCGCCTTCGTAGTGGCCGGCCTGGCGCACCTCTACCTCGGTACGCTCGCAAACCCCGGAACGTTCACCGCCATGATCACCGGAAAGGTCAGCCCGCAGTGGGCCCGAAGCCATCACCCACTGTGGATGCCCGAAGGCTTGCCCGCCGCGAGTGCCGCTGCCGAAACCGTCGATCTGACGCAAAACGAAAAAAGTTTTGAACAAAAATAGTCGATTGTGAGTCAACTACAATAAAGGAAGGGCCGATATCGGGCCCATGGGCAAGGAGTGACGATATGAAAACCAGAAGTGCGGTGATATTCAGTGTTCTAACGGCTGTGGCATTTGCGTTCGGCGCACAATGGGCGTTTGCCGAAGATCTCGAGGAACTTCCCCTCGACCTGCCCAAGCCGATGTTCGTCGGTACGCCCAAAAACATCGTGTCCGACAACCTCGATCCTACAACCGGCAAAAAGCGCGAGCCCTTCATGGCGCCCAAGGGCATCGAGAACGTCGCCGAAGGCAAACCCGTCTCCGCCAGCGATGAAGAACCCATCATCGGCGAGCTTGAAATGGTCACCGATGGCGACAAGGAAGGCGCGGACGGCAGCTTTGTCGAGTTTGGCCCCGGCGTCCAATGGGTGCAGGTCGACCTCGAAAAACCGTGTGAGATCTTCGCCATCGTCGTCTGGCATTACCACTCCCAGGCGCGCCTCTACCACGATGTCGTCGTCAGGGTCTCCGACGATCCCGACTTCATCAAGTACGAGGAAGTCTATAACAACGACCACGATAATTCCGCCATGCTCGGAATCGGTAAGGACTACGATTACATCGAAACCAACGAAGGCCGACTCATCGACGCCAAGGGCGTCAAAGGCCGCTACGTCCGCGTATACAGCAACGGCAACACCTCCAACGACATGAACCACATGATCGAACTCGAGGTCTGGGGCCGGCCCGCCGAATAAGGCTGAAACACAACCCCAACGGGCCGCGCCCGAACAAGGGCGCGGCCCGTTCGCTTTTTCAAGAATCGAGGTGGAGGGCGGATCGATGGAAATACGCATCGGGCGCGGCGCGGGCAAAGTGTTCAACATAGCCGATTGGAACCTGACTTACCGGCCCGGCGAGATCCGGGCGCATCCAAGCGCAATCACCTTCGCCCGGCGGCTGCTGGCATCGGGGGCGATTGCCGCCATCGGCGGCGCCTTGTACTGGTATCGCGACGAGCTCATGATGCCGCACGAAGTCATGTTGGCCGCGTACGTCCTGCTCGGCGTGCTCGCCGTGATGACGCCGCTCACTGCTTTGTGGCAGCGCGTCGCCATACTCGGCGATGGCCGCGGCCGCCTCAAGGTAACCGCGTTCCTCCTCGTGCCCCGCACCTACGATCTGGCAACCCAGAACATCGGCGGCATTCCCTTGCTTGTGTACGAAGAAACGATCCGATACCTCCGCGGCCGGTTGCGCGAACGCATCGGCTGGAGTTGGCGCGCCATGCTCGACGACGGGCGGAACCACCTGGTGTTCATTGTCGACCGCATTAAAACCAAAGGCGATGCCGGAGCGACGCCTTCCCGCGCTATCGAGTTCTTCAAGAACCTCCAAGCCGTGTCCGGCAAACCGGCCCTCGAACCCCAGCTCGTGACCTGGGGCGCCAGGCGTACAAACAGCTACAGCACCGGCTTCCGCCAGAGCGTTGACCTTCCGCCGCAGCGCCATTCGACGCGGCGCGTGTACCGCAGCCTTGAAGAAATGCCGCCCGAACTCCGCGCGCGTGCCGAACAAATGATGCGGCAGGGTCAGGCGCGGCAGCAGCGAATCGTCATTCGCGACGCCCAGGGCAACGAGCGCGTATACAACTCCATCGACGAACTCCCGCCCGACATCCGCGCCCGCTTCGAACAAACCCGCCGAGGCGGTTCCTGACCAACGCAAAAAAAGAAAAAAACGGCTGCTTAGGTGTCTACAGACAGGATAACGGGATGAACAGGATTGGGAGGGTCTTTTTTCGTTGCCGGCGTTGGTATAAAGCTACGCCCGTGCGCGCGCACCGCCTAAGCACATCAGGTATGGAAAAGCAATGCCCGCCGCAGTAGGCCGACTTCGCCGAAGTCGGTCTCAACGCCCGTAGCTCGGGTTGGCAGCAAAGCGTGACAAGTGCGACAGGCCGTAATTGTGAAGTGATCCTGGTGAACGACGGCTGGAGGGATCCAGATGCTCGATCCGGAAAGGCCGACTTCGGCGAAGTCGGCCTACTGCGGCGATCGCTGTTTTTATACGTTACAGTATTTACGAAACCACGTGCTAAGGGATTTCGCTGATTCTGGGGCGGTTGTTATCGATTTTTTCCGCGGCTTGGGCGTATTGGGGGGAGTTGTAGGCGACGGCGGCCTGGCGGAGGAGGGGGCAGAGCTTTTCCGGTCGGAACGGCACGATTTGTGTTCCGGTCCATTTCTTTTGGCCGGTTGCGGCGGGGATGAGGTATTCGAGAGCGGCGCGGATGGAGCGCCCGTCTTCGGATTTGTAGTTCCAGAGGTCGATGCCGACGTTTTCGGCAAGGCGTGCGAGTTCGAACATGCCTTCGAGGTTCATGACGCTGTAGTCCCACGATTTGGTGCGGAACATCTCGAAGTTCTGGCGGCCGGTGGGGCCGATCTGGCGCTTGATGCGGTTCTCGCCGGCGCGGGAGAGGACCTGTTTGGCCGGCGCCTCTTCGCCGGAAGCGAGCGCCAGGCTGGCTACCTGGACATCGTACCAGGTGCCGTGGTTGTTGACGGCGTCGGCCTCCTCGCGGCCCTTTTTGCTGGTAATCAGCCATTGCACGTAATCGCGCAGCCATGCGCGCCAGGCGGCCGCGTCGTCCTGCGTCCAGTGTTTGGATGGGGCGAGCCACTCGACGGCTTCGGCCAGCGTAATAAGGCGCCTTCCGCGGATGATGCCCCACGGCACCTGTTCTTCGGCTCCGCGGACGTACTGGGCGTATTCGAGGTGGGGTGTCATTCGGGTGTCGGGGCTGATGAACCAGGCGCGCATCAGCAGGGCGGCGCGTTCGGCGAACCGCTCGTCGTTCGTGTGGCGGTAGGCGCGGGCGAGGGTTTCGACGGCATTCGTCATGGCGTAATAGGCTTCGCGGTCATACTCGGGCCCGCGGGACTCGGGGTTGACCTCGCCGTCGCGGAACACGTAGGGAAGTCCGTCGGGCGTATCGGGGTTCGGCCAGTGATAAGGGGACAGGGAGAAGAAGTCGTGTTTGTCGCCGCTGGGCGCGGTGAAGGTTTTGTCCATGACGGAGAACGGCCCGGCACCGAGCAAGGCTTCGGCCTCTCTGGTTAGCGCTTCATTTGAGTCAGGCGCCGCCGGCGCGGGCTGCGCGGAGGTCGCGAAAAAGACTGCTGCTATTGCACATACAACTCGGAAAACCATGCCAAGCTACTCCGCATTTCCTGTGGCGCGCAGTGTAGCAGAAGCAATGCCGGCCTCGAAACAAGATTCTCGGGCTCTTCGTAGGCGCGGTCCTCCGGCCCGCGCCCGTGTGGAGGCAGGCGTTTTTCCAGCAATAGCAGAAAAAGTCCAACATACACAGGTTTAACTCTAGAGACTATGTGCTGCCGTTGGTGCGTGCGTTGACGTCAAAGAATGCCGTTTGATTTTAACCTTGCACCCATACCCGGCGCGGGCCGGAGGACCGCGCCTACTCCCCCGTTGGATTCTCATGCGGCAGTTGCCATAATGGGGGTGGAGGATCTATTCAATGACATTAGCCGTTTTAGCTGTTGCGATTTTCGGCGCCTTGGAGCTTCCGGCGGGATCGGCGCCGGATGCGTTGGAGGCGGTTCATTTTCCGAGCCGGTTGCACGCTTATATCTGGCGGAACTGGCAGTTGGCGCCGACGCAGCGGTTGGCGGAGGTTGTGGGGGCGGAACCGGAGCAGATAGTGGAGATGGGGCGGCGGATGGGGCTTTGCAAGCCGCCGGAGATCAGCGAGGAGCAGTGGCGGCGGTCTTACATTACGATCATCCGGCGGAACTGGCACCTGCTGCCGTACGAGCAACTGCTTCAACTGCTCGGTTGGACGCCGGAGCAGATGGCGTATGCGTTGCGCGAGGACGATTTTCTTTATGTGAAGCTGGGGAATCTGAAACCGAAGTGCGAGCGGCTGGTTTACGAGGAGCCGGACGCCGCGGTCCGGAAACGGGAAAACGCAATAGGCGCCACCGTGGCGGCAACGTTGGGGCCGAACAGTGCCGGCGAGATGGTCAAGCCGCTGTTCGACTTCGTCGAGGATCTTTCGAAAATGCCGGCCTTGGAATGCAAGCCGATGGAAAGCCGGTTTTCGCCGCGGTATTGCTACTCGTATTTCGCCCTGTACGGCGACGCGCTGGCCGACGAGAAGCTGGATTCGTATCCGGAAGGTTACCTGGCGCGGCTGTCGGCTTCGGGCGTAAACGGCGTGTGGCTGCAGGGGGTGCTGTTCAAGCTGAGCCCGTTCCCCTGGGACGAATCGCTGAGCGAAGGGTACCAAACGCGGCTGGCGAACCTGCGCAAGCTGGCGGCGCGGGCGAAGAAACACGGGATCGGCATTTACGTTTACCTGAACGAGCCGCGGTCGATGCCGCTCGACTTTTTCGAGACGCACCCGGGACTCAAAGGCGTCGAGGAGGGCGACTGGGCGGCGATGTGCACGAGCGCGGAGCCCGTGAAGCAGTATGTCCGCGAGAGCGTGGCGCGCATCGTGCGCGAAGTGCCGGAGCTTGCCGGTTTCTTTACCATCACGGCTTCGGAAAACCTCACGAACTGCTGGTCGCACCACCAGGGCGCGCAATGTGTGCGGTGCAAAGAGCGGGAACCCGCGGAAGTCATCGCGGAAGTCAACGGGCTGATCCGCGAAGGCATCGCGGCGGGCGGCGGCAAGCAGCAGTTGATCGCCTGGGACTGGGGCTGGAAAGACGAGTGGGCCGCCGACGCGATCAAACTGCTGCCGGACGACGTGGCGCTGAACAGCGTGAGCGAGTGGAGCATCCCGATCGAACGCGGCGGCGTGAAAAGCGTGGTGGGGGAGTATTCGATTTCGACGGTCGGGCCGGGCCCGCGGGCGTCGCGGCATTGGGAGATTGCGCGGGAGCGCGGGCTGAAAACGCTGGCGAAGGTGCAGGCGAACAACACGTGGGAGCTGTCGCCGGCGCCATACATCCCGGCATTGGAGAACGTGGCGCGGCACGCGGCCAACCTGCGCAAAGCGGGCGTGGACGGGGTGATGCTGAGCTGGACGCTCGGCGGGTATCCGTCGCCGAACCTCGAGGTGTTCGCCGAGATGGGCCGCGCGGACGAGCCGTCGGTAGACACGGCGCTGATGCGGGTGGCGACGCGGCGGTTCGGGAAGGCGGCGGCGGACGTCGTGAAGGCTTGGAAACAGTTCAGCCTGGCGTTCCGCGAGTATCCGTACCACATCGGCGGGATGTATTCGGGCCCGCAGCAGATGGGCCCGGCCAACCTGCTTTGGGAGACGCCGACGGGCTACCGGGCGAGCATGGTGGGTTTTCCGTATGACGACCTGGAGCGGTGGCGGTCGGTGTTTCCGGCGGAGGTCTACGCCGGGCAGTTCAAGAAAATGGCCGACGGGTTCGACGCCGCGACAAAAGAATTGCACCATAAGTGTTTTGTTTCCGACAGGCTGATTCCCTTTGACCTGGAGCAAGGCGCGGCGCTTCATGCGGAACTGCGCGTTGCGAAAACGTGCGCGATTCACTTCCGCAGCGTGGCCAACCAGGCGGAGTTCGTGATGGCGCGCGACGCGCTGGTGAAGAAGCCCGCGAACGCGGCGGAACTGATTGCCAAACTGGAAGAGGTGTTGCAGGACGAGATCCGGCTTGCCGTCGAGCTTTACAACATTCAGCGAGTAGACTCGCGAATCGGGTACGAGGCGTCGAACCACTATTTCTACGTGCCGCTGGATCTGGCCGAAAAGGTGCTTAACTGCCGCGACCTGATCGACCGCTGGCTGCCCGCGCTGCGTGCGGAACACGGGGTGTAACCGATGGAGTATGTTGTGGCGCGCGTCGGCGAACCGCCGGCACTGGATGGAAACTGGGACGGGCCGGGGTGGCACGAGGCGGAAACGTTGCGCGTCGACCGGTTCCGGCCGGAAGGCAGCGATCACCGGCCCGGAACCGAGGCGCGGGTGGTGTCGATGGTGGACCGGCTTTTTGTGGCGTTCCGGGTCGAGGACCGGTACGTGCGGTGCGTGACGACGGACTACCAGGGGCCGGTGTACCGGGACGCGTGCGTCGAGTTTTTCGTCGAGCCCAAGCCGGGGCGGGGGTACTTCAACTTCGAGATGAACTGCGGCGGCACGCTGCTCTTGCGCCACGTGACGGACCCGGAGCGCGGGGAGGGGGGCGAGCTTGCGGGGTTCAGCCCTGTGCCGTGGCTGCTGGGCTCGATGGTGGAGGTGTATCACTCGATGCCGGAGCGGGTCGAACCGGAAATCGAGGAGCCGGTGACGTGGGTGGTGCAGTATATGATCCCGCTGGACGTTTTCGGGCCGTATGTCGGGCCGGTGCCAAACCCCGCGGGCATGACGTGGCGCGGCAACTTTTATAAGTGCGCCGAAAACAATTCGCATCCGCATTACGCGTCGTGGGCGCCGCTGGGCGGGAAGCTGAACTTTCACCAGCCGGACTTTTTCGGAAACCTGAAGTTTTCAGGATAATCTCATACGTCTCATACGTCCCGTACGTCCCATTCCCTCGGCGGTTCAGAACATAAACGGCAAAAACGCCCGGCGTTTCCTGGGATACTCGGGGAAATGCTCGCGGTACCACCGATGATGCGCGTAGGCCCGCGGCGCCAGGTTGGCTATCGTCCATACGGCGAAGACCAGGCCGGGCAACGACCACGTGGCTACCGCCCAACCGATCCACTGGACGGTTTCGCCGAAGTAGTTGGGACAGGATATCCACCGGTACATGCCGCCGTGCGGGATCTGGTATCCGTCTCCGTTGCGCCGGAGCTCGAAGAGGATCCGGTCGGATTGCCTGTTTACGGCGAGCCCCGCCACAAAGAGGGCCACACCCGCCACGAACCTTGGATCGTACAGCCACGCCGCGGTGTATTCGGGCGCGTACACGCCGAGGTAGCGGCCGTTGATGTATGAGTTGTAGACGTTGAAAAACATCCCCGAGCCCACAATCAGCAGCGGCATCCGCTTGCCGTTGTAATGCAGGCGAAACGGGAAAACGAACGCGCGGTAGACGTAATGCCACTCCCACAAAATCAAAAACAGCCACGCCGCCGCCGGATACGGCCCGCCACCGGTGAAGAACCACGCGGCAAAACCGACCGCCGACACTGATTCCATCAACACCCAGCCCAGACGCACGGGCAACGACGGCCCCCAGCCGCCGCGCGTGTGCCGGCCGTACGGTGCAGTGACGAAGAATAGAAACAGGAATACGGCGCCCGCCGAAACGAAGCCGCCCAGCAAAAGCCAGCGGAAAACCAACGCCTCGCCCGCGCTCATCAAACCATGCCCCGCGATTTAAACCAGGCGCAGGTGTCTTCGATCGTCTCGCGAATCGGGCGCGGGGCGTAGGCGAGCTGTTGCGCGGCCTTTTCGTGGGTGACCCGCTGATGCCGCTGGAGCGCCTTCAAGGAAGCCGAAGTAAAACGCGGCGGGCGGCCGGTGACGCGGCTTTGGACCGCCGCAAACGGGACCCCCGCATAGGCCAGCCATATCGGGATGGTCGCGGGCGCGCGCGTGCCCGAAACGCTCTGCACGAGTTCCGCGAGCCCGCGCAGGCTCAGGTGATGCCCGCCGAGCAGGTATTTCGCGCCGGCTTCGCCGTTGCGTTCGGCCGAGATCGCGCCGGCCACGACATCGCGGACGTCCACCCAGTTGAAACCGCCGTTCACGAGCACCGGCAATTTTTTGCGGGCCAGGTCGATCACCACCTGCCCCATCGCCGACGGCTTGTAATCGTGCGGGCCGAGAACCGCCGTGGGATTGACAATCACCGCGTCCAAACCGCGCTTCCTTACGGCTTCCTGAACCACCCGCTCGCCCTCCGCCTTGGACTGATCATACGGCAGCGGCCGCCGTTCGCTGCACAGGGGCCGCAGCTCGTCGACGATGCCGTCGAGGGGTTGGAACGAAAACGCGTGGATCGAGCTGAAATGAACGAGCCGTTTCACGCCGCACTCGAGGCACGCCTCGACGACGTTCCGCGTGCCCTCGACGTTGACGCGGCGGGCGTGGCCGTCACTTCTCGACCGCAGCGTTATCACCGCCGCGAGGTGGTATACGACCTCTGCGCCCCGCGCCAGTTCTTGGAGGGTTTGCGCCTCGAGTACTTCGCCTTGCACGCGCTCGACGTCCAGCCCTTCGAGGGCCGCCGTGTCGCGATGCACCAAAACGCGCACTTGGCGCCCTTCCGAGAGCAATGCCCGCACCAGGTTGGCGCCGACATGCCCCGACGCGCCCGTTACGGCAACCGTCATGATACTGCGTCTCCTTGCCGGGTTCGGATTTTCCCCGCGCCGTATCATAGGCATTTTATGCGGGAGATCCAAGCGAATCGTGCCGCGATGTAGAAAACACCGGCGGTGCTGTGTCAAAATAAGCGCCGGTCCTGGGGCAAAACTGCTTGGAGCAAGACCATGACGAACGTCGAGCCTTACAAACCCAAGAACCACGTCCGTATCGTGACGGCCACTTCGCTTTTCGACGGTCACGACGCGGCGATCAACATCATGCGGCGCATCTTGCAGGATTCCGGCGCCGAGATCATTCATCTCGGCCACAACCGAAGCGCCGACGAGATCGTGACCGCCGCCATTCAGGAAGACGTCCAGGCCATCGCCGTCAGCTCGTACCAGGGCGGCCACATGGAGTTTTTCCGCTACATCATGGAGCTGCTCGAGGAGCGTGACGCCGCGCACATCAAGGTGTTCGGCGGCGGGGGCGGGGTGATCGTGCCCAAGGAAATCGAAGAGATCGAGGCCATGGGCGTCTCGAAAATCTTTTCGCCTGAAGACGGCCGCAGCCTCGGTTTGCAGGGGATGATCAACCAGCTGCTCGAACAGGCCGATTTCCCGCTCGAACCCAACGGTATCGCCGAGAAAGCCCCGCAACTCAACCCGCGCAACAGCCGCGTCATCGCCTCGTACATCACGGCCATCGAAGAAGCCAAGGCCATGTCCAACGGCCGGCTCCAATCGCTGATGGACGCGCTGATGGCCCAGATCAACCGCAACATCCCCATCTTCGGCGTCACCGGCACCGGCGGCGCCGGCAAATCGTCGCTCGTCGACGAGCTCGTCATCCGCTACCTGCACGATTTTGGCGACAAGACCGTGGCCGTCGTGTCCATCGATCCTTCGCGGCAGAAATCGGGCGGCGCCCTGCTCGGCGACCGGATACGCATGAACTCGCTGCAACGCGACCGCGTGTACATGCGATCGCTGGCCACCCGCGGGAGCCGCGGGGAAGTGGCCGACGCCCTCGCCGAAACGCTCACGGTCCTGCGCGCGGCGGGGTTCGACTGGATCATCGTCGAGACCGCCGGGATCGGGCAGGCCGACGCGGCGATCGTTCCGCACGTGGACGCGACGGTGTACGTGATGACGTCGGAGTTCGGGTCGCCGTCGCAGCTCGAGAAGATCGAGATGCTCGACCTCGCCGACTTCGTGGCCATCAACAAGTTTGACCATCGCGGCGCCGACGACGCGCTCCGAGACGTGCGCAAACAGTTTCAGCGCAACCACCGCCGGTTCGAGGATTCGCTCGAGGACATGCCCGTGTTCGGGACGATCGCTTCGAAATTTAACGACGACGGCGTCACCTCGCTTTACCAGGACATCGTGCGCATATTGAAAGAGCGCACCAAGTGCGGCTGGCAGTCGAGCCTCGCGCCGCTCGACATCAAGGCGCCCACGTCGAAAACCATTTTGATTCCGCCGGAACGCGTCCGGTATCTGGCCGAAATCGCCGATACGGTTCAGCAATACCATAAGAAAGCCGATAAGCAGGCGGCCCTGTTCAGAAAGCTGTGGCAGTTGGAGGCCGCCGAAGAGGCCCTGCCCGAAACGGAGGAAAAAGCCAAGCAGGCGATCCAGGCCAAGTGCGAATCGCTGGCCCGCGAACGCGCGCCCGAGTGCGCCGATCTGCTCGAAAACTACAAGTCGCTCCGCGACCAGTACGCGCAGGACGAGATTGTCTACACCGTGCGCGGCAACGAAATCCGGACGCCCGTGCACCGGGCCAGTCTCGCGGGCACGAAGATCGCGCGCGTGGCCATGCCCAAGTACGACGATCCCGGGCAGCTTCTCAAGTGGCTGCTTCGGGAAAACCTGCCGGGCTATTTCCCGTTTACGGCGGGCGTGTTCCCGTTTAAGCGGGCCGACGAAGATCCTACCCGGATGTTCGCCGGCGAAGGCGGGCCGGGTAGGACGAACCAGCGGTTTAAGATGCTCTCGGAAAATCACGAGGCCAAGCGGCTGTCGACGGCGTTCGACTCGGTGACGCTTTACGGCCGCGACCCGGACGAGCAGCTCGACGTGTACGGCAAGGTGGGCAACAGCGGCGTGTCGATCTGTACGGTGGACGACATGAAAGTCTTGTTCGACGGGTTCGACCTCTGCGCGCGCAACACCAGCGTGTCGATGACGATCAACGGGCCCGCGCCCATCATGCTGGCCATGTTTTTCAACACGGCCATCGACCAGACGCTCGCCCGCATTACCAAAGAGTACGGCCGGCCGCTGAGCGAAGGGGAGATCGAACGGTTCACAATCTGGACGCTTGAAACGGTCCGCGGCACGGTGCAGGCGGACATCCTCAAGGAAGACCAGGGTCAGAACACGTGCATTTTCGCCGTCGATTTCGCGCTGAAGATGATGGGCGACATCCAGGAGTATTTCATCCAGAACCGGGTGCGGAATTTCTACTCCGTGTCGATCTCCGGCTACCACATCGCCGAGGCCGGGGCGAACCCGATCACGCAGCTTGCGTTTACGCTGGCCAACGGGTTCACCTATGTCGAGTACTACCTCTCCCGCGGGATGGACATCGACGAGTTCGCGCCGAACCTGTCGTTCTTCTTCTCGAACGGCATGGACCCCGAGTACGCCGTGCTCAACCGCGTCGCCCGCCGGATCTGGGCCATCGCCATGCGCGACAAGTACGGCGCCAACGAGCGTTCGCAAAAACTCAAGGCCCATATCCAAACCAGCGGCCGGTCGCTCCATTCGCAGGAGATGCAGTTCAACGACATCCGCACCACGCTCCAGGCGCTCACCGCCATCTACGACAACTGCAATTCGCTCCACACCAACTCCTACGACGAGGCCGTCACCACGCCGACCGACGAGTCCGTCCGCCGCGCGCTCGCCATACAGCAGATCATCAACCGCGAGTACGGCATCGCCAAGAACGAAAACATGCTGCAAGGCTCGTTTATCATCGACGAGCTCACCGACCTCGTCGAAGAGGCCGTCCTCCACGAGTTCCGCCGCATCTCCGACCGGGAAGGCGTCCTCGGCGCGATGGAGACCGGCTACCAGCGCGCGAAGATCCAGGAAGAATCGATGGATTACGAGGCCAAGAAGGTCGACGGCTCGCTGCCCATCATCGGCGTCAACACGTTCATCAATCCCAACGGCAACCACCACGACGCCATCAACTCGCTTCAACTGGCCCGCGCCACCGAAGAGGAGAAAGCCGACCAGCTCCGCCGCCTCCGCGAGTTCCAGGAGTTCCATAAAGACGAAGCCCCCGCCGCGCTCGCCCGCCTCAAAGAGGTCGCCCTGTCCGGCCAAAACATCTTCGCCGAACTGGTGCAAACCGTCCGCTGCTGCTCGCTCGGCCAAATCACCGAGGCGCTGTTTGAAGTCGGCGGCAAGTACCGGCGGAACATGTAAGCAAGTTGGCCGTTGTCGACGGCCACGACGGGCCGGCTACGGCTGCCGCCGTATTACGCATGCAAAAGCAACTCGCCGCAGTAGGCCGACTTCGCCGAAGTCGGCCTCAACGCCCGCGCCTTAGATTGATTACATAGCGTGATGAGCGTCCCCGACCATGAAAAGCAGGCGCGCGTGGTGAACGATGCGCAGAAACGTCCGTCCGCTCTGCCCGGAAAGGCCGACTTCGCCGAAGTCGGCCTCAACGCCCGCGCCTTAGATTGATTGTATAGCGTGATGAGCGTCCCCGACCATGAAAAGCAGGCGCGCGTGGTGAACGATGCGCAGAAGCGTCCGTCCGCTCTGCCCGGAAAGGCCGACTTCGGCGAAGTCGGCCTACTGCGGAGCGTGTCTTTTATCTACGCGACGACGCACTAAGGCTGCCGCCGTACGGCGGTTTACCGAAGATCTTTGTGATCTTTGCGTTCTTTGCGGTTAGAATTCAGGCATGCAACCGATAGCGATTTCCACGGGCTCGGGGCTGAGGCTTGAGTCCCTTCTTGATACGGTCGAGCGCGAAGTGGCGTTTGGCGATTTGCCGGGGCTGCCGGGGGGCGATGTGCCGGGGCACCGGCATGTGTTTGTGCATGGCGCGTGCGGGGGCGTGCCGGTGATTATCCAGAGCGGGCGATTTCATTTTTACGAGGGTCTCGATTATGCCGGAGTGACGGCCACGTGCGAGGTTCTCCACGGGCACGGGGTGCGCAAGGTGGTTTTTGTCAATTCGGCGGGCGGGCTGAATCCGGCGTTCTCGACGGGCGATTTCGTGGCGGTCGACCGCATCCGGCTTTGGCGGTACAAGCATTGGGACGCCACGCCGGGCGCGGCGTTTATGGATTTCGAGGTTCCCGGCTGCGATTGGACCGGCACGTTTCAGTGGGTACACGGGCCGTCTTACGAGACGCGGGCCGAGATCGCCGCCATCCAGAACATGAAGGCCGCGGCGGTGGGGATGAGCACGGCGCCGGAGGTTGTGCGCTGCCAGGAACTGGGGATGCAGTGCGCGGTGGTGTCCTGCATCACCAACTGTTGCTACAAGGCCCAAATCCTTACCCACGAGGAAGTTGTGGCGGCGGCGCAACGGGCCTCGGCGAAGCTGGCCTGCCTTTTGCGTGCCGCCATTCCTGTGGTTGCAGGGCAGCCCTGACGACGGAAAGAAGTTGAGACGGTCCGGCTAACCGTGATAGAATAATCCTTGCACAGCCGCACCAGCGCGTGTCGAAAGGGGCATACGTTCGGCCTGGCAGTGAAAAAGCTCAAAAAACGGGGGCTTTTCCTGATCGGTGCGGCGGCAAAATCGGTTATTAGTGAAAGGAGAAAGGGAAACATGCAGAAAGCCTTGATTATTCAGTCCAACGGTTCAGGAAAAGACAAGCTCGACGCCCTCCTTGAGGACGGTTGGACGGTTGTCATGATAACGCCCAATAATGGCAACAGTTACAACGATTTCCTGATCATCCTCGAGCGTTCCTGATAGCAACAACAAGTCCCCGGCGTTGCCGGGGACCTTTTCTCGAATCTTCTAACGGCCCCGCAGCATTTCTTGCGGGGCCTTTTATTGTTTCAGAAAGCGGTCAGTATGCGGAAGGCGGCGAAACGTTCGTTTATTTCAGCCATCCCGATTTCGGCGAGCCGTGCCGGGCCGAACGCTTCGCACGTAAACGAGGCCACGATGCTTCCGTGAATGACGCCCTCGCGGAGCACGGCGTCCTCGGTGGCGCCCCGTTGGGCGATATGCCCCATGAAGCCGCCCGCAAAGGTGTCGCCGGCCCCGGTGGGGTCCACCACCGTGCGCAGTGGAAATGCCGGGGCGGAAAACACGCTGTCGCCGTTGAACAGCAGGCATCCATGCTCGCCCTTCTTTACCACCACGATCCGCGGGCCCAGCTCCCGGATCAGCATCGCGCCCTCGACGATGTTTGCCACGCCCGTCAGGCCTTTCACCTCCGAATCGTTGATGATCAGCACGTGCACCCGCCCGAGCACCTCGCGCAGCGAGTCCGGCGTTGTGTCGATCCAGAGGTTCATCGTGTCCAGCGCGACAAATCGCGCCTTCGATTGGTCGAGCACCTCGAGTTGAAGCGAGGGATGGATGTTGCCCAAGAACAGGAACTCGGCGTTGCGCGCTTCATCCGGCAATTTCGGGTGGAACTCCTGGAACACGTTCAACTGCGTGTCGAGCGTGTCGCGGTGGTTGATATCCTCGTGGTAGCGGCCCGTCCAGCGGAACGTTTTTCCCGGCGCGATTTCGAGGCCCGCGGTATCGATGTCGCGGGATTGCAGCAGTTCGATGTGTTCCTCCGGGAAATCCTGCCCCACGACCCCTACCAGGTGCACGCGCGTGTAATTCGATGCCGCAATCGAAAAATACGTGGCCGCGCCGCCCAGCCCTTCGTCATTCCGCCCCCAGGGAGTTTCGATTGTATCCAACGCAACAGATCCGACTACCGTAACGCTCATTCTGTTTGCTCCTGCCTGTCAAGTACGCGCAAAGGTTTCATAAACGCGTGCCGTAATTTCCCTGGAGTTCAGTACCAGGTTCAACCGTCCCTACGGGACTAATCCTTGTTCAGGGCCGGAACCCAGGACTAACGTCCTGGGCTACTTTCGCACCGTCCCTACGGGACTCAAAGCCGTCTTCAGAACGCCTTGCCGTCCCTACGGGACTCAAAGCCGTCTTCAGAACGCCTTGCCGTCCCCTACGGGACTCAAAGCCGTCTTCAGAACGCCTTGCCGTCCCCTACGGGGCTCATATCAGTTTGTAGAAATTACTATTCCCTAACCCCCAAACGCCCCCGACCCCAGACCCCATTCATCCCGCTTCGGCGCTATCCTCGGGGCGGTCTTCAATTTTCAACTGGTCCATTTTGTATTTCAAGATGCGCCGGGTCGTGCCAAGCAGGTCGGCGGCGTGCGACTGCACGCCGCCCGTGCGTTCGAGTGCCTTGCCAATCAAATACTTTTCCAGCCGGTTCACGGCTTCCTCGAGCGGCAGGCCTTCAAAATCCGAGAGGCCCGTGAAATCCGACGCGGTTTCGTCCGCCGGCACAATCCCCGCCATGCAATCCCGTGTAATCACCTTTTTATCCCGATGGCAAACCAGCAACCGCTCGATCGTGTTCTCCATCTCGCGCACATTTCCCGGCCAGCCGTACGCCATCAGCATACCCAGCGCCGCCGGTTCGAATTCTTCCATCTTTGCGTTGACGCGCGGAGCGTGTTTTTCCACGAAATGGGCCGCCAGCTTCGGGATATCCTCGCGCCGCTTTCGCAACGGCGGCATCTCGATGGGCAGCACGTTGATCCGGTAATAAAGGTCCTGCCGGAACGAGCCGTTGGCCACCGCGTCGGGCAGGTTGCGGTTGGTGGCGCAAACGATGCGGCAGTCCACCTCGATCACCTTGTTGCTGCCAATCGGGTAGAACTTGCCGTCTTGCAGGGCGCGCAAAAGCTTTGCCTGTGTTTCCAGCGGCATCTCGCCGATTTCGTCCAGGAACAGCGTTCCCTTGTCGGCCACCTGCATTTTGCCCGTTCGCCGTTCCGTCGCTCCGGTGAACGAGCCCTTCTCATGTCCGAACAGCTCGCTTTCAAACAACTGGGCCGGAATCGCGCAACAAGAAAGAGGCACAAACGCCTGCGCAGACCGCGAGCCCGCGGTATGGATGGCGCGTGCGAGCAGGTCCTTGCCCGTTCCGCTTTCCCCCGTGATGAGAACCGTGGAATTCACGGCGGCCGCCTGGCGCGCCATTTCCACCGCATCCCGAAAGGCTGGCGAATCGCCGATCAAGGCTTCAAAACCGTTCGCGCCTGCCTCGCGCAACGCCTTCAACTCTTGTTTCGCCTGCTGTTCGGAAACGATCCGATCCACCAGCAACATCACCTCATCCACCTCGAACGGTTTGATTACATACTCGCGCGCCCCCAGCTTCATTGCTTCTACCGCGGTCGCCACGCTGTTCGTTCCCGTCACGACAATCACGGGGATATCTTCATTGCGGCGGGAAAGTTGTTCGAGAAACTGGATCCCGCTCATGTTGGGCATGATCAGGTCAAGCAGGATCAGATCGACGTGGTTCTTCGAGATTTTTTCCAGCCCCGCCGGCGCATTCTCGGCCAGCAGAACCCGGTACTGCTCCGAAAGCATGATGCGGTACGATTGCCGGACGCTGCTCTCGTCGTCAATCGCCAGAATTGTCTTCATTTTTCGACCTCGCTGCCGCCGGGATGCTCAGCTTGAATGCCGTTCCCTTATCGCCGCTTTTTTCCAGCTTGAGGTCGCCGTCATGCTCTTCCGCTATACGCGTGGCCATCGAAAGCCCCAAACCCATTCCGCGTTCTTTCGTGCTGTAGAACGGCATAAACACCATCGGCGCGTCTTCCCGCCGAATGCCCGGTCCCGTATCGGCTACTGTTACTTCAAGTTTCTTATTGGATCGCTTGGTGGACACCTTCAGCGTGCCCCCGTTCGGCATGGCATCAACCGAATTCTGCACCACGTTGTGCAGGGCTTCGGCAAAGCGGACCGGGTCCAGATCCGCTTCGGCAGCGTTGGGATCCAGCTCTTTTTCCACTTTAATGGACCGCGACAGCAGCTCCTCGTCGAACGCTTTCAGCACGCTATCCACCGTCGCGTTCAGATCCGCCCGCTCGAGCACAAGCTCCGGCTGGTTTGCAAAGGCGAAAAGCGTCTCGACAACCGTGTTGATACGGCCCACTTCCTTCTGCACGACTTCGAAAAAGCTCTCCCGGAAATCTTCCGACTGGTATTTCTTGGGCAACAACTGGGCAAACGTGTTGATGGCCACCATGGGATTCTTGATTTCCTGGGCCACGCGCCCCGACAGATACTCCCAGAACGGGCTGTAGGCCACTTCGGACTTCGAAACCGCCTGTTCCGGCAGCTTCGAAAAAACCACAACCACGCCGTCGGGCCCCATCGGCGTGACGCTCAAGCCGAGCGTCGCTTTAATCGAGGTATCGCGCACTTCCTGGCGTAACCGCGCCTGGCCGTCTTCCAGGGTGCGCAGCACCACGTCGGCAAACCCGCTGCCAAGTTTCTGGACGCTGCGGCCGAGCACGTCCACCGCCCGAACTTGCAGGATCCGTTCCGCCTGCTGATTCATCATGGCGATGCACTTGTTCGGGTACACGGCCACCACGCCTGCCGTTATATTCGCCAGGATCGTGTCCAGCCGGCTCTGCTGCATCGACGTGTCGCGGTACGCCTGTGCTTTCTCCAGCGCCATCGAGGCGCAGCGCCCGATTACGGAAAGCAGTTCGCGTTCCTCCAGCGAATACTCGAGCCCCGAGGCCTTCTCGCCAAGCACGAGCGCGCCCGAAACCCGTCCGTACACCAGGAGCGGAACCGCAAGCCGCGCCCCCATCAACTGCATCTCCTTCACCGCGGACTGGGCGTTGGCGTTCGACAGCCGGTCGAACAGGCAGGCATTCTGGTCAAACCAGCGCATCAGGCCCGTCGAGAAGCTCAGCCGCAACGTCTCGACAACCCCCGGCGGCATCCCGTTGCTCACGGCCACCCGAACGCTGCCGCCGGACTCCAACAGCACCGCGCAACGCACCGCGTCGAAAATGTCCGTGCCCGAATCCACGAGGCTCTGGCTGAGCCGCCGCGGGTCTTCGATGTGCGACGAGGTGCGCGTGATCCAGCGCAACGCCATCTGGTGCTGGCCGATCGCGGAAAGCTTGACCATCTCTTGCGCGGGGTGGGCCGGCGGGATCGGCGAATGGGGCACCGTTTCCAGCGTCCCCGGCTGCGGCCGCGCCGCGATCGCACGCTCAACGGCAGTGCGCAATTCCTCGCAGGAAAACGGTTTGACAACGCAAGCCCGGGCGCCCGACAGGGTCCATGCAGCAAGATGTTCGGGGCCGCCGCGGCCGGAGAGAACTATCGCCGGGATCTGAGGAAAACTTTCAACCAGCCGGGAAAGCGCCTGGTGGCCCAGATGAGGCGAATCATCGACCACGAGCGCGTCAACCTTCACCGAGATGAGTCGGCGAAGCGCCCGGTCAAGGGAAGGTTCAAGAATAACGAAGTCAGTTTCGGGAAGAGCCGCCCGCAACGACTCGCATATAGCCCGTTCCTCCGCTAATACCAGTAAAACGTTCATCCCGCTCAAGATCCCATCTCGCCCTGCGCGTTACTCAGGCTGACCCCGCTGTTCATCAGTGGCAACGTCACCGTAAACGATGTCCCCGTCCCCGGCGTGCTTTGCACGTCAATTTCCCCGCCGTGTTCCATGACTATACCATGAACGACGGACAGGCCCAACCCGCACCCCTCAATTTTGGTCGTAAAAAAAGGCGTAAAGAGTTGTTCCACATGTTCCGCCGGAATCCCGCAGCCAGTATCCGCCACCTCAACGCGGATGCACTCCGTCTCCAAGAATGGAGCAACGCCTCTATGCCGAAGGTGTAGTCTATCGTAATAGGCGCGCACTGTCAACTCTCCACCCCTAGTGTCCTTAAGTGCATCCACTGCGTTTAAGAACAAATTCAAGAAAACCTGGTGCAGCTGCTGTTCATCGCCGTACACGGGGATCGTTTTGCTTGGGAAATCCGTTTTTACCGCTATCTTTTGTTTGCGGACATGGTTTTCCACGAGTATCAGCACTTGCTCGACGATTTTGCGCAGGTCGTGTGCCGCGAAACATACCGGCCTCGGCCGAGCGAAATCGAGCAACCGGCTCACGATCATGTCGATACGTTCGACCTCGTGGGGCACCACCTCCGCGAAGGTTTTTCGGAAATCCGAGTCATCGAAACGGCCCAGCAGAAGTTGCGTAAACGTTTTGATGGACACCAGGGGGTTCTTCACTTCATGCGCCATTCCCGCCGCGAGCGTGCCGATGGAAGACAGCCGGTCCGCCCGCTGCACGTTCTGCTCCAGCCGCTTTACCTGCGTCAGGTCGTTGATCATGACGAGCGCGCCGCAGTTCCCCCCGCCGGGCAGTTCCAGGCAAGACGTCGAGAGAACTACCGGAACGCTTTCTTTGCCCGGTCCCTCGATTTTCGTTTCATAGTCGCCCCCGCCGCGGCCCTCCTTCAGTGCCTGCCGGAGCATTCCGGCCACCTCGCCCTGGAGGTTGTCCAGGTGCTGGCCCACCTCGATCGGGCCGAGGATTTGAACCGCGGCCGCGTTAATCGTCGTAACGCGGCCTTGTTCGTCGACCGCGACCACGCCGCCGCGCATGCTGCTCAAGATGCGCTCCAGGTGGAGGTTCACCTGCTCGAGCTTGATGTACAATCCGGCATTTTCGATGGCCGTGCCCAGCGGGCCCGCTATTGTGGCGAAAACAACGAGGTCGTCCGCCGAATAGATGTCGCCCGAAGTTTTTTCGCCAAGCGCCAGGATACCGACAACCTTCGAGCTGGCTCGGAGGGGCAGGCACAGGTACGCGTCCAGTTCCGCCAGGTGCTGGGCGATCCGCACCCGCTGATCCGTTGGCCGTTCGTGAAGCAGCTTTTTCAGCACCAGGGGTTCCGGGTGGGTGCGGATGTACTGAAGCAGAGGCGCCTGGGCGGTCGTTTCCAGGGGAGCCTCATCGGGATCGCTCGAGTACTCCATCTTGATTTTTACCGGGTCGTGCTCATCGACTACCCATACGCGGACCTGCGCGGCGCCGATGGTGGTGCGGATATCGCGCGCTATCAGGTCGAGCAACTGGTGAAGCGGCATGAATTGCGCCGCGTGCTGCGTAATCTTGGCACAAAGCACGTTGACGTCGTAACGCCGCTTCAAAACGGTGCGGTCCACCAGCAGTTGCAGCCGTTCTTTCAGGGGTTGCAGCACGAGGGCTATCACGAGCGCCGCAAGCAGCGTCGTGACAACAATCGACGGTGTGGTGCGGCTGCTGAACAGCCAGTGCACCAGCGAAATCGTGCCGAGGAAAGTGGCGAAAACGAACGTCGTGACTGCCGCATAGATGCTCGTCTGGCTGACAAGCACCCAGATGTCCAGCAGGTGGTAACGGATCATTGCGTACGCCACGATGCCCATCATCAGCAGCGTGGAAATGGGGCCGTAGACTTGCGTATTGGCGATCCCGAGCACCGGCCCGAGCACGTTCGTAAGAATGCTCAGAACCATACACGACGTAATACCCAGCAGCATATGCTCGATCTGGCGCCGTTCCACCCCGCGGACGCGGCGGAGTTTTCTGAAGAGGTTGGTGAAACTTACCAACAGCGATGAGGTCACCATAACCGAAAAGAAGCCGAATACCGGACCATATTCGACCTGCGGCGGTTTGTTGGGCTGGATGCTGATGTTTTCGATGTAATAGGGCGACAAAGTGCCCACTATCTGCACAAAAGCGGAAAGATAAAACAGAGCCAGAAGCCAACGGTAACCCTCGAACCGCTGGTGTGGAAACGTCGAAGAAAAATGGTAGACCGTCGCGGGAAGAAAACCGGCTATTATAAAAGTGGTCCGGATCCAGAATCGCGCTTCTGATTCTTTTCCACAATGGATGATGATCGCTACGCCAAGCGCCCATAACATCAGGTTCGCCGCAAGCACACCGAAAAGGCGATGTGTCCGCTTGGAGGGGTTCTGGATGAAAACCAGGGCTCCAAGCGCGAAACATGCCAGCGCCGCTAAAGAAAGAAGCGTCGTTTCCAGCAGCAAGTTCACAGACAATACCTCGTGCCCCGCGGCTTCAGGCTACCTTTCTGACAACGCTCGCCGCGTAGGTGCCGCCAAAACTCATTCCCAGTACCAGTGCCGTCCGCACGTCGTTCTTCCTCGCAACCAGCGGCACATAGTCCAGGTCGCATTCGGGATCCGCGGTTTCCAGGTTGATCGTTGGGGGGACGACCCCCCGGTTCAGCGCCAGAAGAGCCGAAGCCACGCCCAGCACGCCGCCCACCGCGTACGGCTGCCCCGTCATCGATTTTACCGCCGAAATCGGCACGCGGTACGCGTGGTCGCCCAGCGCCCGTTTGATTGCGTTCGTTTCCGTCCGGTCGTACATTTCCAGGCTTACCCCGTGGGCCTGAATGTGGTCCACCTCGTGCGGCTGGACCCCGGCGTCTTTCAAAGCTGCCCCGATGGCTCGCGCCAGCGCTTTGCCTTCCGGGTCGAGTACCAAGGCGCTGCCGGCGTCCGCCGCTGCCCCGCTGCCCGCTAGTTCGCCCAGAATCCGCGCTCCGCGCGCCTTGGCGCGATCAAACCTTTCCAGGATCAGCGTGATCGCGCCCTCGCTGAGCACGATCCCGTCGCGATGGCGGTCAAAGGGCCGCATTGCCTTTTCCGGCTCGTCGTTGCGTTTCGATAGTATGCCCAGCGAACAGGCCGCGGCCATGCCCATGCGGAAAAGTGGAGATTCCGATGCGCCCACAACCGCCGCGTCCGCTTTTCCTTGGCGGATCTGGGTGGCGCCCCAAGTCAGAACGTCCAGTCCAGTCGCGCATCCGCTCGCTATTGTGATGGCCGGCCCCTTAAGCCCCAGATCGATTGTCACATGTGCCGTTGCTGAATGGCCCGAAAACGCCGAACTGGTAAAACGGCTTACCTTCTTATAGCCCCCCGACTGATACGCGTCGAACTGACCAACGTACAACTCGTCGGGATTGCCGACGCTTGTGCCCACTGATACGGCGACTCGCTCGCTGTCATATCCGGCTGAACCGAGTTCCGAATCCTCTACGGCAAGCTTTGATGCCGCAACCGCTTGGTGGACATAACGCTGCCAATTCCGTACGACCGACCGCCGCATGTAGTCTTCGGGGTTGAAGTCTCTGAGCTGGCCGGCGATTTGGCAAGGCAAATCGGATACATCAAGATTCTCGATGCGGCGCACCCCGGACTGCCCGCGTTCTAAAGCGTTCCAGAACGCTTCCCGGCCCGTGCCGTTGCTTATTAGCACGCCCACTCCGGTTATGACTATCGGTTGCGTCATCTGCTCAGTTTCCCGCTGCGGCCAACACGGGCGCATAGAGCCCGCCGGCCTTGAGAGGCGCCGGAATCGTCGCCCGCCCGTTGAACCGCGACGCCACGTCCGCTAAACCCGGCACGTCGCCCGAAAACAGTTTACGATGCATCAGTGCTGCAAAATCGTGTTCGTGGCCTTCGTACCCCGATACACGCGCCACCAACCCCAGTTCCGGTGTTACTTCCGTCGACACCCCCGCGGCGCTGACATCGCCCCGTAGCGACTCCAGCTCGCGCCGTGCATCCTGAAAACTCACCCGGCGCCGCGCGTGCAAAAGCGTCCGCCACGGACTCAAGGGTAATTCGGAAATGCCATGGTTGTCAACAATTGTCCTTACGTATTTTGCCACATTTAGCTGAAAGCCGTATTCGTCCGCCCGGTCAAACCATTCCGACCCCGGTTGAGGGTCTGGAAGCCCCAACAGGGCGGAGCCCGGCCGCACGCGTTCCAACAGCCGCAGGGTTTCGGCGCGGGTGTGGTCGTCGTCAGCCGGTGAGGGGAACGTGAACCGGCCGATTGTGTACAATCCCGAGGCCCCGCAGTGGTTTAGGACCTTCTCGCATTCGGAGACGCTAAACCTGCGTCCGTAATAGTCTTCGAGCAACCATTGGCTGCCCGTATCCACCCGGAAAGACAATACCTGGCAGCCTGACGCTTTGAAAGTGGCCAAATTGGAAACCCGGGTCTCGCGGATTGAAGCCTCCCGCGAATAAAGCACCGCAAGGCCGCGCGAAAGTATCTCCCGCGCGGTCGAAACCGCGTAAGTCTCTGGAAACGCTGGACCTTCCAGCGCAAAGGCGCACACGTTCTGCTGCCGCATTCCCTCGATTAGCGCTTGGCAAACGGTCCGCGGGGTGCGGGGCCGGCTCAGGCCCGGTTGAATCTCTCCGTGCGGGCACGCCGGGCATTGCTGCGAACACACCCGCGTGCACGACACACCAAGCACCTTGAACTTCCCGTTGCCCTCGAGCGCCGGGTAGGTGTCTGAGGAGTAATCCGGAATGGCCACGCTGTTCAGGTCGACCCGCTTGCGCCGGGTCAGCCGCACCGAATTCCCCCGCACCACGGCCAGGTTCGGGGTTTCCGTCCAAAGTTCCGGCCGGTCAACGACTTCCGCAAACCGCGCCAGGGTCCACTCCGGGTCGCCCAAACACAGGCAATCGAAAGCGCGCGCCCGCCGCCCAGCCACCTCGCGCGCCACCAGCTCGCCATAGCGCTCGATAAATTCCCCGGCCGCCACTATAACCGCCTCGGGCCGAGTCTCGCGAAGCCGCTCCGCCAGCAACAGCGCCGGCCTCACATCGGCAGCCTCGCGCACGCTCAGCACCACCAGGTCGCACCGCCCCAGCCCGGCCACCTCGCGCGCCGCCTCTGCCGCCATATCCCGCCGGAACCGCGCCTGCTGGCGCCGGTGACCCGCCCCCAGGCCCCGAAGGCGAAGAAAAGCGGCCAGCGCTTTTACAGAACCGGACGATGTATCGCCAAGCAGCTGGTCGGCCAGCGATAACGTCGCCCGCCGTAGTTGCGCGGGGAAGAAGCGGTCGAACATATCAAGCGTTGCATAGTCAAGGATAAGCGGCCGGTGGCCGGCGTCAAGCAGGGACCCTGCTACGGCCGCGAGCAGGCTGTCGGGCAGCAGGGCTTTGAAAGAATACGGAAAATGCGGAAATGACACCAGAATACAGCGTTTCGACATGTGGCGCTCCTTGTGCCGTATACGTTGTGAGGGCCACATTATCTACGAGATATTGGCCCTTTCGCCCTGCTTATACTATATATCGATGGGCAGTGTATCAGATTCACCATATGTATGCAACAAAAAATGTTCGCATACTACATATAGTGTGCGAAAAGGCCCGCCGAAAAGCTGTGGCTGCGGCAGATTTTTTGCCGAAAAGTGCAAAAAAAGCGAGATTCTGCCTGTTTTGGTTTGTGGCGGCGGGGTTGTTTTTGCGTGTAACGGGCACTGGCTTCTGTGTTATACTTCGGCCCGGCTAAGGTGGTCAGAAGGGGACGCGGTCATGGGCTACTTACACGTTCGACCCACCAACCGTCGCATTGTGCGAAAAGTGGGCGATGGTATTTTGGAAAAGAGGAGCTGCGAGCTAGGCGAACTGCCGGTGTTGCACGTAAAAGGCAACCGGGAGCAGATGGCCTGGCAGTACGGAGCGCTTGTCGGGGATTTGATCCGCCGGAACGCCGACATGACCGTGGGGTTTTTCGAGCGTTACGGGCTGCAATCCGAGCTGGTATGCCGCGTGCTTGACAACGCGTGGTCGCGTCTGGAGCCGTACACGCCGCCGGCGGTTCTCAAGGAGATTGGGGCGGTGGCGGCGGGGGCGCGGAGCGCGGGGTTCAAGGTGGGGCCTGAAGACGTTCGGCGGCTGATCGCGGTTACGAACCTGGACATGTACCGGCGCGAGGAACGGCTGGCGGAGCTGCTTGGGCCGGAAGCGGGGAATGTCCGGACTGCGGCTTCGTGCACTTTTTTTGCGGCTTGGGGCGACCGGACGGAGGGGGGCCGGCTGTTTGCGTCGCGCAACCTGGATTGGGTGAGCCAGACGGGGATGCATGAGACGCGCCTGCTGACGGTTTACCGGCCCGACGGGGGGGTTGGTTTTGTGACGATGGGTTATGCGGGCCTGATCGGCGCGCTGGCGGGGATGAACGAGAAGGGCGTCTGTTTTTCGGAAATCGGGGCGTTCAGCGGGTCGGAAGAGCTTGACGGGACGCCGTGGGTTTTGTTTGGCCGCAAGGTTCTGGAGGAGAAGGAGTCGCTTGGCGAGGCCGTCGAGGTGGTGGGCAACGCGCGGCATACGATCGGCATGAACTTCCTGACGGCGGACGGCGATCCGGACGGGTACGGTACGGCGGATTACGCGCCGGGGGCGGTTGCGTTCGAGACCAACTTCACGTGTTGCGAAAGCTTTCAGGACGACGATACGAAGGAGCGGGCGGCCAGTTGGAAGCCGAAGAAGGGGAAGAAGGCAACGTACGGGCTGCCGCTGAAAGAAGCGGTGATGCGTTCGGACATCGCTTTCAGCGAGAAGGTTCGGGCGTTGCAGGCGACGGACAACGGGCCGGTGGCTCCGGGTTGTGACGGCAACCCGCATACGGCAGCGACCTACGTGGATTGTTACAAGCCCATGCACGACATGTTCCGGGCCTACGAGACGGGCGAGGAGTACGTGTACCCGCTGCGCAATAAGCGTGTGATCGAGGCCGGCGAACCGCGCAAGATCGGGCCTGGCGAGGCGCTGAACATTGCGGGGACGGTGGCGCATAACACCGAGCGGCTCGATATCAACGATTGGAACGTGATGAGCGTGGTGTACGCGCCGACGGATCAGGAGTTTTACGTGGCGTACGAGACGCGCGACGAGGCGGGCAACTGGAAGAACGCCCCGGATTCGGGGTACTGGCACTTCAGCCTCAGTGAATTGCTCATCAAATAGCGGCTGAAGACGAAGTCCGCCTACTTCTTTGATAAAGGGTTGAGGCATGCGGGTTCTAATCTTTGGCTTCCTGTTAGTGACCGCGACAGCGGCGTGGGCGGACGACGGGTTTGTTCATGTTGCAAAGGATTTTGTTGCGGATTTCAAACCTTCGTTCGCTGTCAACTCGCTGAACGCTTCGGCGAATTCCGAGGAACGGTGCGGGCATCCGCCCATGCCGGGCATTTTCCTGCACCCTCAAAACGCCGACGACAGCGTCGTAACTTACCGCGCCGTTCAGGTGCCGCCTGCCGGTGACGAATGGCGCCCCTTCCTCCTTTTTCACATCGGGCTGCGCGACGGAATCCCGTGGGATGACGAGGTCCGCGCGCCGAACGGGGTGCGCTTTTCGGTTCGGGTGGGGGGCCGCGAGGTTTTTGGGGAGGAACGGCGCGGAGAAGGTTGGGCATTTCGGGCGGTGGATTTGTCGGAGTGGGCGGGGACGGCCCCGGATTTCGAACTGCGGACAAACGCCATCGACGGCAACACGAACTACGACTGGGCCGTGTTCGGCGACCCGCTGCTCATCTCGATGCCGCTGGTTCCGTACGGAGGCGTGGTCTTGCCCGGCGAGGGCAAACTCGCGCCTGACTTTGTCCTGGCCGAATTTGAAGTGGCTGTACCAGTGACAGCCGTCCTCGAAAACGGCGGGTTCGGCAATAGACAGAAACTTGAACCTGGGACGCACTGGATCCCCGTGATGTGCCGTCCGGCCGAACCCGTTGTTGCGCGCGAGCCGGCGGCGAAGCGCATGGTGGGTGCGCGGTTTGCTCCCGTGCTGGTGGAGAAAGAGCTGTCGCTGTCAACGCCGCTGGTGACGGCGGGCCGGTCGTTCAACGTCTTGTGCCGGCTGGAAAACACCGGGCGCGGAGTGTTTATTGGAAAACCGCCGAAGCTGTCGTTGGAGGGGGCGGCGGAGGTGTCCCTCATGCCAATGCCGACAATTGGGCTGCACAGGGGAGAGGAAAAAACGGTCTCATGGCCCCAGGTGTCGATTGACACGCCCGGCGAGTACGTGGCGCGCGCCGGTTCGCTCTCCTGCCGGTTTTACGTTTTTCCCGCCGAGGTTCCGACCGCCGTGACCTTGACCGGCGAGGCATCGCGGTTGAACTTTCACGTAGACGACGCGGGGCACGCTTACGCGATTGCCGAAACGCGGGACAAGAGCCAGTGGCTGCGGGCGGCTTCGCTGTACCCGCTGGCGCAGCTCGTGCTGGCGGATGAAAACGGGGAGGCGGCGCGGGCGGATCTGCGCGTGAAAGACATTGGGCGCTCGATGGACGAAGTGGTCGTCAAGATGGCCGGCCATTGGGGCGGCGCCGACTGGCCGGTAGAGGTGAAGTTTTCCAGGCAATCGAATGCACGGTTTGCGATCGAGGCGGCCTTGACGCCGCCCCGGGACGGGGCGTTGGCCGCTTTGTACGGACCGACAATTATGGTGAATAACCGGGCGTACGCCATTTTCCCGGGGCTCGAATTTCTCAAAGACAATGAGCCTAGCTCGTCGACGCGTGATTTGGCGAGGCCGCTAAATGACCGGCGGGTTCCGGCGCCGCACAAAATCGCCGCGCCGGTGATGGCGGTGGAGGGCAACGACACGCTGGTGGGTCTTCTGTGGGACATGCGGGCGGAGTGGGCGCCTGGGGAGCCGTACACGGCGGCGAAGTTTCTTGCGCCGGATATCTACGAAGGGGGAGAAGGCGCCACGATGGCCTTGTTCGCGCCGTCGGTGGGCAAGTACGTGAACGAGAACGAATACGCCGCTGCGCGGCCGTTTCCGATGAAGAAGGGCGAACCGGTGCGGGTGCGGTCGACCCTCGTGGTCGATCACAGGAGCAACTACGAACCGGGCAGCGTCGCGCGCATGCACGACAGAGCGGGCTTCGTCCTGCAGGCGATGCGCCACTGGTTCGAGGCGTACGGGTTTCCCGAGCCGAGCCCGCAGCCCCGCGATTGGGACGCGGAACGGGCCTTATGCCGCCATGCCTGCCTGCACAGCGTGTGGAGCGACGAACCGCTCGGCTGGAGCCACTGCGTGGGTTGGGCGCCGGGGCTGCATGTCGGGCTGGCGACGCCGCTGCTGCTGGACCTCCGGGCGGGCATGCCCGAGGCCGACCGGACGGAAGTGACCCGCCGGATCGACGCGGTGATCGAGGAGTCGCTCAAACGGAACGGGCCGGGCAGCCTGTGGTCGAACGCGGGCTGCCATATCATGCTGGCCGAGCTGCCGTTTTACCGCGGTTACGTGCCGGAATCGCTGGCGGCGTTCCGCGACCATGCCCGCAAACTGCTCGACGCCCGCGAGAACGGGCTTTGGGTTTGGCGGACGACCGACCCGAAGCGCGCTACGCTCGGCCGACAGGGCGACCACACGCTCGGACAGGCGGCGTTGCCGACTTTCAAGGTGCTGCGCGCGGCGCGAATGACGGGCGACCCGGAGCTGGCGCAGGAGGGTATTCAGTCCGCGCACAAGATGCATTCGTACGCCGTGCCGCGCGGCGCGCAGATGTGGGAATGCCCGATGTACCAGCCCGATATCCTCGCCGCGGCATACGCCGTGCGCGCATGTTGCGAAGCCTACCGGCTGACCGGCGAGGAATCTTGGCTGGAAGAGGCCCGCTACTGGGCCTTTACCGGGCTGCCGTTCCTGTACTTGTGGGAAATGGACGGTTACCCGACGATGAAGTACAACGTGATATCGGTGATCGGCTCGACTTTTTACACGCACTCGTGGTTGGGCATGCCGGTGGTGTGGTGCGGGCTGGTTTACGCCTACGCTCTGCAGGATCTCGCGGAGTTCGACAACTCGTTCGACTGGCGGACCGTCGCCCAGGGCATCACCAACTCGGCCATGTGGCAGCAGTACACCGAAGGCCCGAGCAAGGGCGCGTATCCCGATTCGTGGAACATGATCAAGAACAAACCCAATCCGGCCGATATCAATCCGGAGAACATCTATGTGAACGAGTTCCGGCTGCGCGGCCAGTCCCCGGAGATTCGGTTTGCGCGGATCGAACGCGACGGACAATGCGTAATGGTCAATTCGGCGGCCGATATCGAAATGGCGGAAGTATCGGCGGCCGGTGTAATCGGGCTTGTCTTGACGAGCCCGGATGCGGTGTACACGCTGGTGGCTCCCATTGAGGAGCCGCGTACCGTCGAGGGCGCGGGCTTGCGTTTGTCCGGCAGCGGAGAACTTGACGCGGCAAGCGAGGGTTGGCTGTACGAGTCGGCTCTCGACGCGGCGGTCTTTAAGACTCAGGGCCGGGCGAGAAACGTGCGGTTGTCCTGGTGAAGGCTTGAATGCAGTGTTTGGGGACATGTATGTTACGGGGACACGGGAACACGAGACTTTTCCGGGAGGGTTTTGCAAATGGATCCGGTGCGTGAATATTTTGATGGCGACGAGCTGGCGAAAACGCTTGATATAGAGCTTCTGGAGTTTTCGCCGGGGCGGTCGAAATGCCGGATGCGCGTGTCGAAAAAGCATCTCAACGGGATGAACAAAACGCACGGCGGGTCGATTTTTTCGTTGGCGGATTTCGCGTTTGCGGTGGCGTCGAACGCGCATGGGACGTCGGCCGTCGCTATTAAGGCCGATATCTCGTTTGTTAAGGGAGTCGACGAAGGCACGACGCTGACTGCCGATGCGGTGGAACAAACCAGGAACCCGAAGATAGGGACCTATGCGGTCACGATAACCGACGACGAGGGGGATACCGTCGCGTTGTTCACGGGAATGGTTTACCGGAAGAAAAACCTTATTACTGATTACATCAAAAACCGGCCGAAAACGACCTGACGGCTTGACAGGATCTTGTATGGAAACACCGCGGTACAACTTTTTTGAGGAAGTGGCGAACCTGGCCACGCATGCGGTCGGTTTGGCGCTAAGCATAGCCGGGCTGACGTTGCTGGTGACATTCGCCGGGCTGAGCGGGGATCCGTGGCGCATCGTATCGTTCAGCATTTACGGGGCGGCGCTGGTGGCGCTTTACGCCTCGTCGACGCTGTACCACGGGGTTCCCAGCGCGCACCTGAAACGGTTCTTCCGGCGGTTTGATCACGCGGCCATATACCTGCTCATCGCGGGAACCTATACGCCTTTCGTGCTGGTTCTGCTGCGGGGCGGTTTGGGCTGGACGATGTTCGGCATCGTGTGGGCGCTAGCGGCGTTTGGTGTGGCGGTGAAGGTGGCGTTCACGGGCCGGTTTGAAGTGCTCACGGTGGCGTTATATTTGGGGATGGGCTGGATGGGGGTGGCTGCGATCAAGCCGATGGTCGCGGCGTTGCCGGCGGGCGGGCTGGCGCTGCTTGTAGCGGGCGGACTGGCGTACACGGTCGGCGTGATTTTTTACGCGGGCAGGTGCATTCCGTTCAACCACGCGATCTGGCACATGTTTGTTGTCGCCGGGAGCGTGTGCCATTTCTTGACGGTGATTCTGTTTCTGCTGTAGGGGGGCTTTGACTGTCAAAGCGGCTCACCCGAGGTATAGGACAATACCGACGGGATTGCCGCGTCGGTGTTCCGCTATCGCTCCACCGCCTCCTCGCAATGACAGGTGGAGGATTGGGATTGCTGTCGCTTGTCATTCCGGGAATCGCTGCCGGGGGAGGTGCGGGGCTCGCAATGACAGGCGCTTTTTTCAGAATCTTTCGTCGGTGTCCGACAAAAAATCCGTAGTCTGTCCCTGGATTTTTATGCGGTTTTTGCGGCGGTTGATTTGATGTATTCGTCGATGGCTCTGGCGGCTTTTTTTCCTGCACCCATGGCTTCGATTACGGTAGCGGCTCCGGTGACGATGTCGCCGCCGGCAAACACGCCGGGAAGGTTCGTGGCTCCGGATTCGGGGTCGGCGATGATGTTGCCCCACTTGTTGAGTTCGAGGCCCTTGGTGTTTCCGGTAAGGAGGGGGTTTGCCTGGTTGCCGAGTGCGGGAATGGCCATGTCGCATTCGATGGTGAATTCGGAACCATCAACCGGTATGGGCCTGCGGCGGCCGGATGCGTCGGGCTCGCCCAGTTCCATCCGGATGCATTCCATCCCGACGACGCGGTTGTTTTCATCGCCGATTATGCGCACGGGGTTGGTGAGAAATAGGAAGATGACGCCTTCTTCCCGGGCGTTCTCGACCTCTTCGGCGCGGGCGGGGACTTCCGCGGCGGAACGGCGGTACACGATGCTGACTTTTTTTGCGCCGAGGCGCAGGGACGTGCGCGCGGCGTCCATGGCGACGTTGCCCGCGCCGACCACGCATACGCGGTCACCGACGATCACGGGCGTGTCGTAGTCGGCGCGGTAAGCTTTCATGAGGTTAACGCGGGTGAGGAACTCGTTCGCGCTGAACACGCCGATCAGGTTTTCGCCCGGGATGCGCAGGAACATCGGGGCGCCCGCGCCCACTGAAATGAACACGGCTTTATAACCGGCGGCTAACAGCTCTTCAACGGTGTATACCTTGCCGATGATCATGTTGAGCTGGACATCGACGCCGAGGCTCTTGACGTAGTTGACTTCGCGGTCGACGATGACTTTAGGGAGGCGGAACTCGGGGATGCCGTAGCGCAACACGCCGCCGGTGTCGTGGAATGCCTCGAAAACGGTGACGTCGTAGCCCATCTTGGCGAGGTCGCCGGCGCAGGTCAGGCCGCCGGGGCCGGAACCGATAACGGCCACTTTCACGCCGTTCGACTTGGTTTTTTCGGGTGTGACGGGGTTGTTTGCGGCTTCCCAATCGGCGGCGAACCGTTCGAGTTTGCCGATGGCGACGGGGCGGCCCCGTTTCGCGAGGATGCAGGTTTTCTCGCACTGGTTTTCCTGCGGGCACACGCGGCCGCAGATGGCCGGCAGGTTGTTTTTGTCTTTGAGGGTGGCCGCGGCTTTGGCGAAATCCCGGTCCTGTATCGCTTTGATAAATTCGGGGATATTGACCTCGACGGGGCAGCCTTTCATGCACGACGGGCGTTTGCACAGCATGCAGCGTTTGGCTTCGGCGACGGCCTGCTCTTCGGTAAGCGCCAGGTTGACCTCTTCGAAGGTGCCGCGGCGTACCATCATTCGGTCGATGAGGCCGGCGACGAAATCCGTGGCGTCCTGTTGGAAGTCCTGGGCGGTGAGCATCCGGCCGTCGCGCGCCATGGCATCCACCACCTTTTGCAGGCGGCACTCGTGCGGCTCCGGCGCGGCCGGAGGCGCGTCCATGGTTTCAACGGCGTGGGACTCCATGTCGCGGTACGCGCGCTGGCGCGCCATCAGCTCGTTAAAATCGACTTCGGCGCCGTCGAACTCGGGGCCGTCGACGCATGCGTATTTTGTTTCGCCAGCCACGGTAACGCGGCACCCGCCGCACATCCCCGTGCCGTCGACCATGATGGGGTTGAGACTGACTACGACGGGCACGTCGTATTTTTTGCAGCAGTCGACGACGGCTTTCATATGCGGCACGGGCCCGATGGCCACGACTTCGTCGATCTTTTCGCCGCCCTTGATGCGGTCTTCGAGGATCTGCGTGGCAAACCCGTGGAAACCGAAGGAGCCGTCGTCGGTGCTGTACAACACCTCGTCGCTTACGGCGGCCATCTTGTCCTGCCAGAAGAGGAGTCCCTTGTTGCGGGCGCCGATGATGCTGACGACACGGTTGCCTTCGTCATGATAGGCTTTTGTTTGGGGATACATCGGCGCGACGCCGAGCCCGCCGGCGAGGCAGTAAATGGTTTTTCCGCCGCCTTCGATAGCGCGGTCTTTGCCGAGGGGGCCGACGATGTCCTGGAGCGAGCCGCCTGCTTCGAGCGCACCGAGCTTAATCGTGCCTTTCCCGACCTCCTGCAGCACCAGGGTGACCGTTCCGGCTTCGGCATCGCTGTCGGCGATGGTGAGTGGAATTCGCTCTCCACGCGGGTCGCTAAGTACCAGCACGAAGTTGCCGGGTTTGGCTGCGCGCGCGATCAGCGGGGCTTCCACCACGAGCTCTTTTACCTTGTCCGCCAGTTCTGCCTTGCTTACGATGCGAAACATTTAAAAACTCTCCCTGCGTGATTCGATTCGGACCCGGATATATCCGGATATAGTTGGGAACGAGGCGATTTCCTTACATTTTACCGCATTTTTGCCCATTCGTGCGGGGCGCTCTTAGCGGTGCGTCAAGCTTCTGGAAAACAGTGGCAATTATATTGAGTGGAACGGTTTAGATCAACCATGGGTACCCGGCAAAAGTGCCGTTGTGAATTTTTTAACAAGTTGCGCAAGGCATTGTGGTGGCGTGGGGCCATTGGGACGGTTGGGGCGCTTGGGACGGCGGCGTCAGGAGAAGCGCCGCCGCCGCCGCGTCGCGCGGGAGCGCGACGCCCACCACTGCGCTGGGGGAGCGTGAGGCCCATCACGCGGGAGGGCGTCGGGCAACAATTTTTTGTGTTTTCCGTTATACTTTGGTTTTTGGAATTTTGCTTTATGTGGTACCACGACGGATCTGAGAGATTTTTTCATGTGATAGCCTGCCACGTGTTGTGGCGGGAGATTTGCCATTTTGCTTCGTTAAGCCCGCGCACGCACCAGTTCACGTTTTTGAAGCAGGGTCTTCATAATGAGCCGGACACGTTGCGGCGGGAGGTGCAGGCGGCGATCGACCGGGTGGACGGCCGGGCGGAGGCGATCCTGATCGGCTACGGGCTTTGCAGCAACGGTTTGGTGGGTATCCGGGCGCGAACGACGCGGCTGGTGGTGATGCGGGGTCATGATTGCATCACGTTTTTGCTGGGGAGCAAGGAGCGGTACCGGGAGTATTTCGACACGCATCCGGGGACGTATTGGTATTCTCCGGGCTGGATCGACACGAGCACGCAGCCGGGGAAGGAACGGTATGAGCGGGTGCTGAAGCATTACGTTGAGACGTACGGCGCGGAAAACGCGGAGTTTTTGATGAAGGCATCCGAAAACTGGATGGAAATGTACAATAACGCGGCGTACGTTGACCTGGGTTTCGGCGATTTCGAGCATTACCGGGCCTTTACGCGGGAGTGCGCGAAATGGCTGGGGTGGAAGTGCGATTTTCTGCGGGGGGACCCGCGTTTGCTGCGCGACTTTCTGGCGGGCAACTGGAACGACGAGGATTTTCTCGTGGTGGAACCGGGCGAGACGATCGTGGCTTCGCACGATGCGCGCGTGATCGCATCGGCGCCTGCGCCGGCGTTGAATGAGGATGAAGGGACAGGTTGATGGAACAGTGGGTTGAAAGCAAGCAGGTTTATACGGGGAAGATTGTCGGGCTGCGTGTGGGCGAGGTTCGGCTGGACGGCGGCATCAGGGCGTTCCGGGAGGTTGTGGAGCATCCGGGCGGCGTGGGGATTGTGCCGGTTTTGGGTGATTCGGTGGTGTTGGTCCGGCAGTTCCGGATAGCGGTTGGGCGTGACGTGCTGGAAATTCCGGCGGGGAAACGGGAAAGCCTTGACGAACCGGTGGAGCATCGGGCACGGTGCGAACTCGAGGAGGAGACGGGCTACCGGGCGGGGCGGCTGGAGCCGGCGGGTTCGATTTTCGCGTCGGTGGGGTATTGCTCGGAGGAGATCTTTCTTTTCCTGGCGTTCGACTTGGAGAAGGTGGGGCAGAATCTGGAGTATGACGAGCAGATCGAGCTTGTAAAGGTGCCGTTGGCCGACATACCGCGGCGGCTCGCGGCAGGCGAGATCAAGGACAGCAAGACGGTGGTGGGGTTGCATGCGTTGATGGAAAGGATGAAGGGGAAAAATGGAAGGATGAAGGATGAAGGATGAAGGATGAAATCGGGATAGGTATATGAAGCAGGCGAAACTTTGGGGTTTTTTGTGCGGGCTGCTGGTTTGTTTTGGAGCTTGGGGCGTAGTCGTCGGGGGAATGGAGTTTGAGGAGAAGGGCGGGGCGTTGGTGGGTTTGCGGGGCGGCGGCCACCAGTTTCTGGAGGGGGCGAGCCCGGTTTGGGGGCTGGAGGCGATGTCGGGCGAGCGGGTCGGGCCGGAAAATGCGAAGGTTTTTCACTGGGAGAAGGTTGACGGCGGGATCGAACTGGCGTGGGCGGAGTTCGGGCTTGAAAGCGCGCCAGGGTTGCGCGTGGTGGTTCGGGTGAATGGGGCGGGTGCAGAAAGTTTTTGGCGGATTCGGGTCGAGGGGATTGAGGACTTTCCGTTGCGGGAGGTGCGGTTTCCGCGGCTGGAGCGGGTGGCGCGACAGGCGGGCGAGGAGTTGGCGGTTCCGGTGTGGATGGGGCAGTTGACGAGGCGGGCGCGGGAGCTTTTCAACGGGAACGGCAAGGGGTCGCGGCGTGAATGGTCTTATCCGGGCCTTTTGTCGATGCAGTTGACCGCGCTGAGCGGGGAGGCAGGCGGGCTGCTGGTGCAGTGCCGGGACGCGGCGTTGTTGCGGAAGCATTTTGCCCTTTTTGGCGACGGCGCGGGGGGTCTGGGGCTGGAAGTGGTTCATCTGCCGGAGGTGACGGCGGGCGCGGCGACGTACCAGACGCCTTACGACACGGTTCTGAGCACGTTCCAGGGGGATTGGTACACGGCCGCGGAGATCTACCGGGCTTGGGCGCTGGATCAGAGCTGGGCGCGGGAGAGCCGGCTGCGGCGGGGGTTGACGCCGGACTGGGTGCTGGACACGGGGCTGTGGGTTTGGAACCGGGGGCGGTCGGAGGGGGTGCTGGGGCCGGCGGCGGCGTTGCAGGAACGGCTGGGGATGCCGGTGAGCGTGTTCTGGCACTGGTGGCACGGGTGCGCGTACGACGCGGGCTTCCCGGAGTATTTCCCGCCGCGGGAAGGCGCTGAGCGGTTCAAGGCGGCGGTGGCCGCGGCGGCGGGCGCGGACGTCCACGCGCTGGTGTATATGAACCAGCGGCTTTGGGGTATGACAACGGCGTCGTGGGCGGAGAAGAACGCAAAACGTTACGCGGTGAAAGGTCCGGACGGGACCGTGCGGCCGGAGGTTTACAACACGTTCATGAAGGCGCCGTGCGCCTCGATGTGCATGGGCACGAAATTCTGGCGGGACACGTACGCCGGGCTGGCCGAGCGGGCGGTGAGGGAGTTGGGCGTGGCGGGCGTTTACATGGACCAGGCCTGTTCGAGCCTGGCCTGTTACGATCCGGCACACGGGCATCCGGTTGGCGGGGGCTCGTATTGGATGGCGGGGTTTCGCGCGCTCGAGTCGGATATTCGGGAGCGTTGCGGCAATGTGACGCTGGCGGGGGAGGGTTGCGGCGAGGCCTGGCTGCCGCACCTCGATTTGATGCTGAGCTTGCAGGTGAGCCAGGAGCGGTACATGCGTGCGGGCGAGTGGGAGCCGATACCCTTCTTTCATGCCGTTTACCACGATTGCGGCGTTTTCTACGGCAACTACTCCTCGCTGACGCGCCCGCCGTATGACGAGCTGTGGCCGGAGGAGTTCGCGCCGGAAAAACCGCTGGACCTTTTGCCGCAGACGTATTCGCGCCAGTTCCGGCTCGAACAGGCGCGGGCGTTTGCGTGGGGGCAACAGCCGACGGTGGCCAATTTCCGGCCCGAACATTTCGACTCGCGCGGGGCGGAGATGGGGTATGTGGAACGGCTGGCGCGGTTGCGGATGCGGGCGAAAAAGTACCTGTTGCACGGGCGTTTTCTGCGCCCGCCGGAGATAGAGGCGCCGCGCGAGACGTTCAAGATGTCGCGGTTGTCGATCTACGCGGGCCAGCACGACGCGGTGAGAGAGTTCGAGATGGAAGCGCCGGTGCTGCTGGCGAGCGCGTGGCGCGCGCCGGACGGGGGCGTGGGGTTTGTCGTGGCGAGCGTTGCCGAGCGGGAGTTGGAGGTGAGGTTGCCGCTGGATCGCGAAGCGTACGGACTCGCGGAGGCGGGCGTGGTGTACCGGCTTGAAGTTGACGGCGGGAAGGAGCAGGCGGCGGAGTTTGCGGCGGAAGACAGCGCGGCGGTGGTAACCGTCAGACCCTGCGGCGCGGAAGTATTCGAAGTTTCACCAACTGGGGGCTGAGAACGGAATTATTGACAGACCGTTTGTCATGTGGCAGGATATTTTGTGATAAAATTCACGACTTAATGGTCATTTTCTAACGGTGAGGTAGATTCATGGCGCCTGTTTCGGGCAAGACGATAGGCCGGCTGAGCCTTTACCGCCGCGTGTTGTATGGTTTGCTTGCGGACGGTGAACGCAGCATCTATTCGCACCAGTTGGCGGAGCTTGTCGGGGGTACGGCGGCGCAGGTGCGGCGGGACGTGATGGCGGTGGGCTACACGGGGAGTCCGACGCGCGGTTACGATATCAGCGACCTGGTGCGTTCGATTGGGCGTTATCTCGATTCGACGCAGGGTCAGTCGGTGGCGCTTGTGGGTGTGGGCAACCTTGGGCGCGCGATCCTGGCGTACTTCGCGGGGCGGCGTCCGCGGCTGAGTATCGAGGCGGCGTTTGACACCGACCCGGCGAAGGTAAACCGCGTCGTGCACGGCTGCCGTTGTTATCCGCTTGACGACATCGAGACCGTGGTGGAGAACGAAGGGATTGAAATCGGCATGATCACGGTGCCGGCGGACCAGGCGCAGTCGGTGGTTGACCGGCTTGTGCGTGCGGGCATTTGCGGGTTGCTGAATTTTGCGCCGGTCAAGCTGTGGGTGCCGGATGACGTTTATGTTGAAGACATCGACATGACCATGTCGCTGGAGAAGGTGGCGTTTTTCGCGCGCCAGCACCGGGGCAAGGCGGCGATTGGGGAAGAGTAAGGAGTTCGGGATTCGGGGTTCCGGCTTTATGTTTGGTTGATTTTCTTGACGTTGGTGAGGTTTGTTGAACCGAGGCCGATTTTTTCGGCCGTTTTGATGTAGTGGGCCTTGGAAGCGACGGAGTCTTTTCCTCTTTCCTCTCTTTTTTCATCGATGATTTTCAGGGCGAGGGCGTCGACGGCTACGGGGTCGTTTCCGGCGATGATCGAATTGAGGTTCCAGTGAAACTGGGGATTGTCGCGGGGGCCGCCGTTGTAGAGGGCGCGCAGGCCGTCGACGAGGATGAGCCTGGTTTTCTCTCGTATCTGGGGTGCGTTGTTCAGTTCGGGGAGGTACGGGTCGCACTGGTTTTTGTGCAGATGTTTCGGGGTGTGGATTGAACCATAGTGGTTTTTCATGGCGCAGGTGACGCCGGCGATGTTGTGGTCTTTTACCATGGGGACGTTGATGAGGGCGGTGCACATTTCGGTGACGATGCGGCTGAAGTAGACGGTTTTGTCGCCGACCTGAACGGCTTCGGAACCGTATGCGTCGCGGATTTTCTCGCGGTCCTCCCTTCGTCCGGCCGAGGGGTCCGCGTAGTCGTTGCAGAAGTAGCGCACGCCTTTGCCGGAGATGTTCTGCGTGTATCCGGCGGGTTCGAGTTCTTTGGTCCACGCGTCCCAGACGATGATGTTGTTCGGCGCGACGCCTGCGGCCTCGAGGCCTTCGACGATGGCGTTGACGACGCACGGTTGGGTGGAAAGGTGGGTGCCGCCGCGGAGATTGACTTTCAGGCCGACGGTGTCTTCGGGTTTAAAGAGAGTGGCCCAGGCTTGGGCCGTATCGGGCTTGCCCGTGAGCTCGCATACGGCGGTGTGGACCATGCGGGCGACGGTTTCGGGCTTGCCCACGCCGTACTCGTCGGTGGCGGCGGCCTTCTGCACCCAAATGAGTGGCGAAGCGGCGGTTTGGGCTTTGGATTGCGCGGCGTACAGGGCGAGTGTCGCGGAGGTTGTGGCGAGGAAATTGCGGCGGGTGATTCTGTGCTTCATTGGGTTCTCCTTCGGGGAACAGCTTAACATAGATCGGAAAAGGGGGGGAAGGGAGACTGGTGTACGCACTCACAAGCGAAGTGGCGTGAGGATGTTTTGACAAGTGTGCGAAAACACCCTCAGTCGTCCCTACGGGACTTTGTCTTGAGGCGTGGCTTCTACCCCGGACTGCCGTCCGGGGCTACTTTCATCCCGTCCCTAACGGGACTCTGTCCTGATAACTCTAACTCTGTACTTTTATTTCCCGTATTTTTTCAGCTTGTCCATGAAGCGTTTGTATAGGGGGTAGGCTTTGTTGTCTTTTTCTTCCTCGAACTCTTTGAGGAGTTCGCGCTGGCGGCGGGTGAGTTTGGAGGGGATCTCGACGATGAGGCGGACGAGCTGGTCGCCCTGGCGGTATCCTCGGAGGTCGGGCATGCCGAGGCCGCGCAGGCGGAAGATCGTGCCGGACTGCGTTCCGGCGGGGATTTTGAGGTCGGCGTCCTTGCGGAGGGTGGGGACGCGGACGGTGGCGCCGAGCGCGGCCTGGGTGAACGAGACGGGGTATTCGCAGACGATGTGGATGCCTTCGCGCTGGAACAGCTCGTGAGGTTCGACCTCGATCAGGACGTGGAGGTCGCCGCGTGGGCCGCCGTTCTCTCCGGGTTCGCCTTCGCCGGCGACGCGCAGGCGCATGCCGGTGTCGACGCCGGCGGGGATATCGACGGTGACTTCGCGCGGGGTGCGGACGCGGCCGGTTCCGGAACAGCGGGGGCAGGGTTTCGAGACGATGCGTCCGGTGCCGCGGCAGCGGTGGCAGGTCTGGGTGACACTGAAGAAGCCCTGGGCGACGCGCATTTGGCCGGCGCCCTGGCAGGTGGGGCAGACTTCGGCGCGGGATCCGGGTGCGGCGCCGGTGCCGGAGCATTCGTTGCACATTTCCATCCGGGAAAACTTGACGTGGCGTTTCGCGCCGAACGCGGCTTCTTCGAGCGTGATGGTGGTTCGGTATTCGAGGTCGTTGCCGGGCCTGGCCGCGGAGCGGCGTGCGCCGCCGCGGCCGAACAGCATGTCGAAGAAGTCGTCGAAGGGGCTTTCGAACCCGGCGCCGCCGAATCCCTGGCCGAACCCGCCGAACCCGCCTTGTTCGCCGACGGTTCCGAACCGGTCGTACTGGCGGCGTTTTTCGGGATTTTTGAGGATGTCGTAGGCGGCGTTGATTTCTTTGAGTTTGTTCTCGGCTTCCTTGTCGCCGCCGGTTTTGTCGGGGTGGTACTTGTGGGCGAGTTTGAGGTAGGCGCGTCGGATCTCGTCGTCGGAGGCGTCGCGCGCCACTCCGAGTATTTCGTATAGGTCAATCTGCTTGGGCATTTGTTCTACTTACTAAAGGACCGAAAGGACGCAAAGGACATAAACGACCGATGTTCTTAGTCCTCCTTTTTTTCTTCTTCGTCTACCACGGTGAAATCGGCGTCGACAGTGCCCTCCTCTTCGGCTTTTTTGCCGTCGCTGCCGGGGGTTTGTTGTTCGGGTTCGGGCTGAGCGGCCTGGGCCTGCTGCTCGGCTGCGGCTTTGTACATGGCTTCGGCCAGCTTATGCGCCGCCTGCTCGGTGTTTTTCATCGCGGTTTCGATGGCGGCGGTGTCGTCGCCTTCGAGCGTTTTCTTCAGTTCGGCGAGGGCGCTTTCAAGCGCGGCTTTGTCTTCGGCCGAGATTTTATCTTCATTTTCCTTGAGCGATTTCTCGGTGGTGTACAGCAGCGTGTCGGCGTGGTTTTTGAGTTCGATTTTCTTTCTCTTTTCCTTGTCTTCCTCGGCGTGCGCCTCGGAATCCTTCACCATCTTCTCGATTTCGTCCTCAGACAAACCGCTGGACGACTCGATGCGGATCTTCTGCTCTTTTCCGGTGGCCAGGTCTTTCGCGGAGACGTGCACGATACCGTTGGCGTCGATATCGAAGGCGACTTCGATCTGCGGGACGCCGCGCGGGGCCGGCGGGATGCCCATGAGGTCGAACCGGCCGAGGGTGCGGTTGTCGGCGGCCATTTCGCGTTCGCCCTGGAGCACGTGGATGGTGACGGCGGTCTGGCTGTCGGCCGCGGTGGAGAAGATCTGGCGTTTGGTGACGGGGATGGTGGTGTTGCGCTCGATGAGCCTGGTGCAGACCCCGCCGAGGGTCTCGATACCGAGCGAGAGCGGGGTGACGTCGAGCAGCAGCACGTCTTTGACTTCGCCGGCGAGCACGCCGCCCTGAATGGCCGCGCCGATGGCGACGACTTCGTCGGGGTTGACGCCGCGATGCGGCTCTTTGTTGAAGATGCCCTTCACGATTTCGCCGACCGCCGGCATCCGCGTCATCCCGCCTACCAGAATGATCTCGTCGACGTCCGAGGCGTCGAGCGAGGCATCTTCGAGGGCGCGGAAACACGGGTTTTTGGTCCGCTGGAGGAGGTGGTCGCAGAGCTGTTCGAGCTTTGCGCGGGTCAGGGTGTAGTTGAGGTGTTTGGGGCCGGATGCGTCGGCCGTTACAAAGGGGAGATTGACATCGGTGCTGAGCGTGGTGGACAGCTCGCACTTGGCTTTTTCGGCGGCTTCTTTCAGGCGCTGGAGGGCCATGGGATCTTTACGGAGGTCGATGCCCTGGTCGCGGATAAACTCCTCGGCGAGCCAGTCGATGACCACCTGGTCGAAATCGTCGCCGCCGAGATGGGTATCGCCGTTCGTGCTGAGCACTTCGAAGCTGTCGTCGCCGATGGCGAGAATCGAGATGTCGAACGTGCCGCCGCCGAGGTCGTACACGGCCACTTTTTCGTTCTTTTTCCTGTCGAGCCCGTAAGCGAGCGCGGCCGCGGTGGGTTCGTTGATGATGCGCAGGACTTCGAGGCCGGCGATTCGGCCGGCGTCTTTGGTGGCCTGGCGCTGGGCGTCGTTAAAATACGCGGGCACCGTGACGACGGCCTGCGAGACGCTGCCGCCGATATGGGCTTCGGCGGTTTCCTTCATTTTCTGAAGGACCATGGCGGAGATTTCGGGCGGCCGATAGGCTTTTCCCTGCACGACGACCTGGAGGTCGCCCGAAGAAGACGATTCGACCTTGTAGGGCACGAGCTTTTCTTCCTGGGTAACTTCTTCGTGTCGCCGGCCCATGAATCGTTTAATTGAAAAGACGGTGTTCTGCGGGTTGGTGATGGCCTGCCGTTTTGCGGCGGCCCCCACGAGCCGCTCGCCGTCTTTGGTAAACGCGACCACGGACGGTGTGGTGCGGTTTCCTTCGGCGTTGGGGATGACGGCGGGTTTGCCGGCTTCCATGACGGCCACGCACGAATTGGTTGTTCCCAGATCGATACCAATAACTTTAGACATTTGCCTCTTTCCTCCAGAAATCAGTCAGTACCGGACTCTGCGCCGCATTATTTTTCCGTTTGGGCGGTGTCCACGCCTCCGGGCTCCGCTTCTGGTTCGGCGGTTTCGGCCGGTTCGGCGCTTTTGCTGACAACGACTTTCGACGGGCGCAGAATGTAATCTCCCAGTGTGTATCCTTTTTCGAACTCCTGGACCACGTGGTCCGGAGGCAATTCCGTTGATTCTGCCTGCATGACGGCCTCGTGCACGTTCGGGTCGAACGGCTCGTTCAGCGCGGGAATCTTCTTCAACCCGTGTTTTTCCAGCACGGCCCGGAACTGATCAAGCACCATTTGCACGCCTTCGGCGAGCGGCCCGGCGTCGGCGCCGGCATGGTCGACGGCGCGCTCGAGGTTGTCGAGCACGGGGAGCAGGTCGCGCACGATGGCTTCCGCGGCGAGCTTCCTGGTCCTCTCGTTCTCGCGGGCGAGCCGTTTTCGGTAGTTGTCGTAATCGGCCATGGTCCGCAGTAACTGGTCGCGCGCCTCGTCGCGTTCGGCCGCGAGTTTTGCGATATCGGGATTTTCTTCCGCTTCGGTTTTCTGTTCTTCGGTTTTTTTCTCCGCGGATTTTGCGGCCTCGGCTGCGGCCTGTTCCGCGGCCTCTTTTTCCAGCTTTTTTTCCAACTCCGTCTTTCCCCTGTCCTTTTGTTTTTTCATGGTGAAGCCTCACAGCCGCGCTTTGTTGCGGCGGATTTTTTTGTCATCCAACGAGACTTGTTAAAAACCTGCTGACCATTCCGGCCGTGTAATCAACGATGGCCGTCAATTTCGGGTAAGGCATCCTGCGCGGTCCCAGCACGCCCACTACGCCAACGGCCTTCTCGCCCACGCGGTACGGCGATGCCACGAGGCTGATCTCCCGCATGCCCGGCTGCTGAAATTCCGAACCGATCAGGACGGCGGGCAAAGGCAGCGGCCGTCCAACAACGCCGTCTTGCAGCAGTTGGATCAGCTGGTGGCGTTCCTCGAGCAGGCCGAACACCTCGCGGGCGCGGCCCAGGTCGTGGAATTCGGGCTGTTCAAACAGTTGCGTGGCCCCCTCGAGATACAGTTGGGCCGCTTTGGGGCGGGGCAGGAACTTGGCAACCTGCATCGCCTCCTCGGCCAGCTTTCGTTGTTCGTCGAGCAGGGACTTCATCACCTCTTCAATTTTCGCCGGAATATCGTTTACCAGCACGCCCCGCAAATGCTCATTCAGGAACCAGTTAAGCTTCTGCAAATCTTCCCGGTCGACCGCCGAGCCGGCTGGTTGTGCCGGCATGGCCACCGTATGCACGCGGCCGTAGTTGTCGGCGACAAGCACGGCGGCCCGGTTTGCGGCTACATGCACGACCTCGATGTGGCGCACCTCGACCGACTGATCGTCGGGCGCCTTCACGAAGCCCGTCTGATGCGTGATCAGGGCCAGCATCTGGCTCGTGTGCCGGAGCACCTCGTCGGCGTCTTCCAAGCGGGCCGACAGCTCGCGGTCGATCCGGTGGCGTTCGGCCAGCGTAAGCTCCTGGACGCGCATCAGGTAGTCCACAAAATACCGGTACCCGCGGTCCGTGGGCACCCGGCCTGAACTCGTGTGCAACTGCTGGAGGTAGCCCAGCTCTTCAAGATCGGCCATCACATTGCGGACCGTGGCCGGGCTCCAATCCAAGCCAAAACGCTTCACAATCGTTCGGGAACCAACGGGTTCCGCGGTCGTAATGTAGCATTGCACGACGGCCTGAAGCACCGTTTGTTCACGTTCGTTAAGCGCATCGTCTTTGGGCATGGCACACCTTCGCCGCACACGGTTGAGTATCGCGGGGCGATTTAGCACTCCTCCATCCAGAGTGCTAACAAGGCGGAGTGTACCATACGCGAAATAGCCTGTCAAGCATGGGAGAAAGGGTCTTTAGACAGGACTTTGACGTCGCCGGCGCGTTTTAGGGTTTTATTTGTTTTTATGGTTATGCGTATTGACAAAACCCGGTTTGCTTGATATTTTACTAGAGGATTGCAGGGCGTTGAATTAATCCTTGCGGAAGGAGACGGATGCGAATCGGGTTTGACCTGAACCCTCTAACGTCACATCGATCGGGGGCGGGCACGTATTGTTTTTATCTTCTGAAGAACCTCTTGAAGCTCTATCCGGACAACGAGCTGTGTGGTTTTTCATCGGGGTCGGGCAGTGTTGATTTGGGGGGGTTGGTGGCGCAAGTCAGGCATCGTCGTTTGAACGTTCCGACGCGCGTGCTTTACGGCTTTTGGCAGGCTTTCGGCCGTCCGGATTTGGATCGGATTCTGGGGGGGTTGGACGTTTACCACGCGACGAACTATCTTTTGCCGCCGACACAGCGGGCCGTGCGGGTCCTGATGGTCCACGATTTGGCATATTTTGCGCGGCCGGAATATTGCGATCCGGCGCTGGCCCGGCCTTTCTCGCGAAAAATCAAGAAACTTGCGAGAGAAGCGGAGGGCCTGTTGACGAGTTCGGCGTCGACAAAACACGATGTGGTCCGGTACCTGGATGTGGATCCGGCGAGGATCACGGTTGCGCCACTCGCCGTTGACGAGGATCTGTGCCCGATGTTGCCGGAGGCGGCGCAGATGCAATTGTCGCAGCGTTTCGGGTTGAGCGGTCCGTTCATTCTTTTCGTGGGCGCGATCGGCTCGAGGAAGAACCCGGCAAATCTTGTGCGCGCTTTCGGCGCGTTGGCGAAAGATATTCCCCACAAGCTGGTTTTGGTTGGCGAGCGGGCCTATGGTGCGGGGGAGACATTTGAGGCGGTCGCGGAACTTGGGTTGGAGGGGCGGGTTGTCGAACTGGGTTATCTGCCGGATTACCTTCAGTTGCGGGCGTTCTACAGCGCGGCCGAAGTGTTCGTGTTCCCGACACGTTACGAAGGGTTTGGGTTGCCGGTTTTGGAGGCGATGGCTTGCGGCTGCGCGGTGATCACTTCGGCGAATTCAAGCATGCGGGAGGTTGCGGGCGAGGCGGCCCTTTACGCCGATCCGGAATCCGTGGAGGAACTTGCGGCTGCGATCCGGCGCGTGCTTGAAGATCCGGCCACGCGCGAGAACCTGGAGGTGCTGGGCCAGGACCGGGCGAAAATGTTTTCGTGGGAAGACTGCGCGCGGGCGACCTATGGGCTGTATCAGCAATGCCTGGCGATGATCTGAACGCACGTTGTCTCTTGCTTAATACTTGGGTTGCAGGAGTTTCCAGCAGTACAGTTGCATTCGGGGGAGGTGGAACGGGCCCTTCCAGGTATTACCTTTTGCGGTTGAGGCGACGGTTCCGTCGCGGTGGAGATAGCCGAACCACTCTCCGTGCTCGGGATCGGGGAAATGGGCGTAGGCCCAATCATGCACCTGGCGATGCCATTCGGCATACTTTTCGTCGCCGGTCAGGGCGTGCGCGAGGAGGGTTGCCGTTACCGTTTCGTTGTGCGGCCACCAGAACTTCATGTCGTGCCAGTATTCCTGAACGGGCAGGCCGCGTACGTCGACGAAGTAGAGGATGCCGCCGTGTTCGGTGTCCCAGCCGCGAACCCACATCCAGTCGAGCATCCGGCATCCGAGGTCGATGAGTTCGGCGTCACGGCCGCGGACGCTGGCCTCGTGGAGTATAAACCATGCGGCCTCGATGGCATGGCCCGGGTTAAGGGTCCGGCCGTCGAAATGGTCGATCAGCTGTCCTTCCGGGCCGACGGTTTCCATCACGCACTGGACGTCCGGTTTTACGAAATCGTTTTGAATTTCGCGGATTGCGCGGTCAATCTCGCGCGTGAAATCCGGGTGGTTGCCGAGGTTTTCCCGCATTACCTGGGCGAGGCCCAAGGCGATCATGGGCGGGCCGATGCTTTTTGCGGGTCGGTTCTCGGGGCTGACCTTGGGCGGCAACAGGCCGGGCGTGTTCGTGTAGCGCAGGAAGCACTGGAAAAGGCGGCGTGCGCGTTCAGCGGCGGCATCGTCGCCGGCGGCTTTTGCGTATGCGGCGAGCGCCATGGCCGCGAAGGCTTCGGAATAGACGTAGCGGCGTTTGCGCAACGGCTTGCCTTCGCGGGTGAGCAGAAAAAACATCCTGCCGTCTTTGTCGAAAGCGTGATTCAAGATGAAATCCACGCCGTGGCGGGCGAGGTCGAGCCATTCGGCGCGGCGTTCGACCGTATTGTAGAGCGTGGCCAGCAGCCAGGCAGTCCGGCCCTGTTGCCAGACGGCCTTATCGGTATCGATAACGGCCCCGTCGCGGTCGAGGGCGGTAAAAAAGCCGCCGTGTTCAAGGTCGGCGCACCTGGGGAACCAGAACGGGAGAGTGTCGTGCAGCAGTCCGTCGCGGTACACGGCGATCAATTTGTCGGAGGCGCTCATAACAGGCTTTCCAGTTTTTTTGACAGGGGCAAGGCTGCTCTGTCATATCATGGCTTGCGGATGGAATCAAACAGTAAAGCCGGCAAAAAAAGGAGCGAAGATAAGCATGCTTTTTCTGAAGTGCCTAATCCCGATGTGCGCCGCGGCGATCTTCGTCTACCCGCTGGCGTATGCGGCGCCGTCCGTACCTCAAACTTACGAGGTAAAAATCGACCTTGGTATAGAACATCAAACCATTGACAATTTCGGGGCCTCGGACTGCTGGAGCATGCAGATGGTCGGCGGCTGGTCATTTGAAAACCGCAACCGGATAGCGGACTTGCTGTTCAGCCAAACCGACGGCATTGGCTTGTCCTGTTGGCGGTTCAACCTCGGCGGCGGGAAGCACCTTGAAGATATTGGCGATCCGTGGCGGACGGTGGAGACGTTCGAGGTGGACGAGGGCCGGTACGATTGGACGCGGCAGGGCAATGAACAGTGGTTTCTTTACGCGGCAAAAGCGCGTGGTGTGGAGCAGTATGTGGCGTTCGTGAACAGTCCGCCGGACCGTATGACGCGGAACGGATTGACCCGTTGCAACGAGGGGCTGCACACGACCAATCTCAAAGCCGGTTACGAAGGTCAATTTGCGTGTTACCTGGCGGACATCGTGGAGCATTTTCACAGGCATCCCGACGAGTTGCGGCGGCTAACGTTTGATTGGGTGAGCCCGGTTAACGAACCGCAGTGGGATTGGACCGGCCGCAGCCAGGAAGGCAACCGGGCGAGCAATGAAGATCTCAAGAGGATCTACATGGCGGTGGGCGAGGAACTGGAGCGGCGGGGGCTGCCTACGAAAGTGCTGGGAATGGAAAGCGGGCATATGGGCTGCCTGCACTCGCTGGATCCGTCGTCGTTTTTGAGATACGGCAAAAGGTTCGGATTCTACTTGAAGGACTTCTGCGGCGATCCGGCGGTGGCCAAGTATATGGGCAATGTGATCGGCTGGCATTCCTACCTTTGTGACAAGGTGCCGGAGCCGTTTTTGTCGCAGCGGCAAAAGCTGGGCGAGCGGTTGAAAAATTATCCGGGCTGGCGTTTTTGGCAAACGGAGTATTGTGTCATGCAGGGGCCGGAAGGCGCGGGCGGCGGCGGGCGCGACTTGGGCATGAAGACGGCGCTCGACGTCGCGCGGGTGATGCATTACGACTTGGTGCTGACGAACGTTTCGGCGTGGCAATGGTGGCTGGCGGTTTCGCGTTGGGACTATAAGGACGGTCTGATCTACACGGACTACCGGGAAGAGGGCGATCCGGAGACGATCTACCCGTCAAAACTGCTGTGGGTGATGGGCAATTTCTCGCGGTTTGTGCGGCCGGGCGCCCGTCGCGTTGAGTTGACCGGCGCGGACAATTTGTACGGCCTCCTGGGTTCGGCCTACAGGAGCGCCGACGGCGACAGGCTTGCTGTCGTGTTTGTGAACATAGCCGACGAAGACGCTGAAGTTTCTTTGGATGTTAACGGGCTGCCTGAAGGTATGAGTATCACGAGTTGCACGCCGTACATTACTTCCGCGGACAAAGATTTGCGGCGGGAGCCTGCTCTGAAGGCCTGCGGTGCGTGCGTCGTGCCGTCGCGGTCGGTTGTGACGCTTGTCGCGGAATTCGCCTCCGGCAGGTAGACATTTGCTTGTGGTGCTCGAAATGCGGCTGCTGGCGGAATGGGACGTAGATGGGTGGTTGCTGCCGGGGCGGTGGGGGATTTGGGGTTTTCAGGATGCAAATAATTTTTTAATCTTCTATAGTGATTTCCGATTCGGGCTTTCGGCTTAAGAGGAGTGTTGCGAAATGGTTTCGACTTGTCTGGTATGTATCGGGTTTTCGGCGTTTGGCGCGGGGGCGCTGGTTGATTCAGATGCGGTGAAGGGGGATTTTGTTTCTCCGGGCCGCGAGTTCGCCACGGCGCCGCTGTGGGTGTGGAACGATTACCTGACGGAAGAGCAGTTGACGTTTTGTCTGGAGGCGCTGGCAACAGAGGGTGTGAAGCAGGTTTTCGTTCACCCCCGCCCGGGCCTGATGACGCCCTACCTGTCTGACGACTGGTTCCGGTTGTGGAAGCACTGCCTGACGGAAGCGGAACGGCTGGACATGAACGTTTGGATCTACGACGAGAATTCTTACCCGTCATGTTTTGCGGGAGGATTTGTGCCGGAAGCGATGCCGGATTCGCGCGCGCAGGGTGTGTCGTTGAAGAGGGTGAAGAAACCGGCCGTATGGCATGAGGGTGCTCTGGCGGTTTTCCAGAAGGACGGCGATGGGTACCGCGATGTGACCAAAAAGGTAACGGCGGGCTCGGATTTTTCGGAGGGGACGTACATCGTGGCGCGGATCGAGGAAGCGCGCCAGTCGCCGTGGTACGGGGGCTGGTGGCACACGGATTTGTTGCGGCGCGACGTGACGGAGAAGTTTCTGGAGGTGACGCTGGAGGCTTACCGCAAGCAGTTCGGCGGCGCGTTTCCCGAGCGCGTGCCCGGATCGTTCACGGACGAGCCGCACTTGAGGGGCGCCGGCGACATTCACTGGACGCGCGGCTTGCCGGAGATGTTCCGGGCGCGGTGGGGCTACGATTTGATCGAGAATCTGCCGTGCCTGGTGGAGGAGACGGGGGATTGGAAACGCGTGCGGCACAATTACCAGCAACTGATGCTGGAGAAGTTTATCGAGAACTGGGCAATGCCCTATTACGAGTATTGCGAGCGCCACGGGATCGAGTTCACGGGCCATTACTGGGAGCATGGCTGGCCCAACCCCGGCATCGGGCCGGACAACATGGCGATGTCGGCCTGGCAACAGCGGCCGGGCATCGACATGCTGTTTAACGATCCTTACAACGCGCTCAGCCCTCACGCGCAGGTGGGCAACACGCGGGCCGTGCTCGAGGTTGGCAGCGTGGCAAACCAACTCGGGCGGGGGCGGACGTTGTGCGAGGCGTACGGCGGCAGCGGCTGGGACATGCGGTTTGAAGACATGAAACGCATCGGCGACTGGCTGTACGTGCTGGGCATCAACACGATGGACCAGCACCTGTCGCACATGACGTTGCGGGGCGCCAGAAAACGCGACTATCCCCCGACATTTTCTTACCACTCGCCGTGGTGGGAGTATTACGACGTTTTGGCGGAGCGTTTCGCGCGGCTGTCGGCGGCGCTTTCGCAGGGTAGGCAGTTGAACAAGATATTGCTGATTGAGCCGACGACAACGGCCTGGATGTACGATGGCGACCGGCGCGAGGCGGTGGGCAACGCGTTCCAGAAGCTCGTAGCGGAATTGCTGGCCGCGCAGATCGAGTTCGACCTCGGGTCGGAAGACGTGATTGCGCGCAACGGTTCGGTGGCCGGCGGGGAGTTCGTGGTGGGCGAGCGGGGTTACACCACGGTGGTGTTGCCGCCGGAGATGGAGAACGTCAACAAGGCCGCGCTTGAACTCCTGCTGGCGTTTGGCGAGGCCGGCGGGCGGATCATTGGTTGCGCCGTGCCGTCGCGGGTTGACGGGGCCGAGTCGGAGCGTCCCGCGGCGCTGGCAAATGTGGCGGGCTACGCGGTCAAGACGCCGGCCGAGTTGGCCGCGGCACTCCAACCCGGGCCGGATGCCCAATTCCAGATTCGGCGAAGCGAGCACGAGGCGCTGCTGTTCCACCAGCGGCGCGTGCTGGACGACGGGGAGCTGCTGTTCCTGGTCAACACCAGCACGGACAAGCGGGCCGCCGGCGAGTTCCGCGCTGCGGCGAAAGGCATCGAATTTTGGGACGCGGAGACGGGCGCAGTCTACGGTTATTCGAGCAAACCGGTTGACGACGGTGTGGCGGCTGATTTCGAGCTGCCGCCCGCGGGGAGCATGCTGCTGTTTTTGGCGAAAGATGCGGTGAACTTGCCGCCGAAACCGGCGCCGGGCGGGCAAGCGGTCGAGCCGTCGAGCGGGATGGACATCCGGCGCGATGGGCCGAACGTGTTGACGCTCGACTATGTCGATGTCGAGGCGGGCGGCGAGAAAAAGACGGGCGTGCCGTTCAAGGAGGCGGCCCAACTGGCGTTTAAGAAAAACGGCTTGGACCGCAACCCGTGGGACCACGCGGTGCAGTTCCGCGACGAGTTTCTGAAGCTGACGTTCCCGGAGGACAGCGGATTTACGGTGACGTACCGGTTCAACATCGACGGGGCGGCGCCGAAACCGCTCCATTTCGTGGTGGAGCGGCCGGATTTGTACGAGATCGCGTGCAACGGCAAGACGGTAAGCGCGACAGGCGAGTGGTGGCTTGACCGGGCGTTCGGCAAAATCGACATCTCCGATGCCGCGCGGGCGGGCGAGAATGTTGTGACGTTGAAGGCGTCGCCGTTCAGCGTGTTTCACGAGATCGAAGCGGCGTTTGTGCTGGGCGATTTTGCCGTTAAACCCGCGGAGAGAGGTTTTGCGATCGCCGCGGCCTCGCCCTTGCAAACCGGCCCGTGGAACGAGCAAGGCTGCCCGCTTTACGGGCACGGCGTGACGTACACGCAGCGGTTCGACGTGTCCGAGGCGTCGGGGAGGTATTTCGTGTCGTTGCCGGATTGGTACGGGAGCGTGGCTAACGTGCGCGTTAACGGCAAGCCCGCCGGCAGGATTTATAGCCGGCCGTGGGCGTGCGACGTGACTGAGTTTATCGAGCGGGGGGCGAACACGGTCGAGGTGACCGTTATCGGCACGTTGCGCAACACGCTGGGCCCGCATCACGGCAACCAGCGGCTCGGATTTGCCGGGCCGGGTTCGTGGAACCAAGCGCCCGAAACGGGCCCGCCGTCCGGCGCCGGTTATGAGACTGTGGGCTACGGGCTGTTCAGGGCCTTCGAGTTGCTGCACAAGAAGTGAGAGGAGCGGAGCCTGGCGCGCTCGCTTAGTGGGACGATTGGGACGGTTGGGACCATTGGGACGGTTGGCTGGCGAAAAGCGGTTTGTTCTTTTGAAAATCGCTGCTGGAAGCAGTGCGGGGTTTTCAATGACAGGTGAAGGTTGCGCTGGGGCACGCCCGAGCCAAAGCCAAGTATAATGGGTGTAGGAGGTGCAGTATGGTGCTTTCAGCTATTCTGGCCGTATTGGCAGCGGCCGCGCAGGGGCCGGCGGAACAGTCGGCTGCCGAGTATGCAATGTTCGGTGCGGGGTGTTTCTGGGGCGTGGAATCGGCTTTCCGGCAAGCGCCGGGTGTTGTGGCAACGGGAGTCGGTTACAGCGGGGGGTGGAAGGAACGGCCGACGTACGAGGAGGTGAAAAGCGGGCGGACGGGTCATGCGGAGGTTGTGATGGTGGCTTACGATCCCGCGGTTGTTTCGTACGAACAGCTTCTGGAAATCTTCTGGTCGAACCACGACCCGACGTCGCTGAACCGGCAGGGACCGGACGTCGGCGAGCAGTACCGTTCGGTGATTTTTTATTACTCCGAGGAACAGAAAACCGCCGCTGAAAAGTCGCGGGCGGAAAGGCAGAGGTTTTACCCGCGGCCGATTGTGACGCGGATCGAGCCGGCAGGCACGTTCTGGCTTGCGGAAGATTACCACCAGCAGTATCTGGAGAAACGCGGGCTCGGCGCCTGTCACCGCTGAACCGGCCTTTTTCCCCAGGCGATCCCACCTGTGCTATCATTGTTTTAAGGAGAGCCGCAATGCCCAGACAGAAAAGCGACCCTATTTGGGAAAGAATACGCGAAGAAGCAACGCAGGACGCCGAGTCGGAGCCGATGCTGGCGAGTTTTCTTTACTCGGTGATTCTGAACCACAAGACGCTTGAAGACGCGCTCAGCTATATCCTGGCCAGCAAGCTGGGAAGCACGACGTTGACTGCTTTGACGTTGCGCGACCTTTTCGACAACGCGTTCCGCGGCGACCACAAGATTGGCGTGGCGTTGCGGGCGGATATCGAGGCGGTGGTGACGCGCGACCCGGCGTGCAGGCAGTACTGCAAACCGCTGCTGTATTTTAAAGGCTACCACGCCATCCAGTCGTACCGCGTGGCCCACTATTATTGGACGCAGGACCGGCAACCGCTGGCGTTGTATTTGCAGAGCCGCATGTCGGAAGTGTTCGCGGTGGACATCCACCCGGGGGCGCGGCTGGGCAAAGGGCTGCTGTTCGACCATGCGACCAGCATCGTCATCGGCGAGACCGCCGTTATCGAAGACGACTTCTCGATGCTGCACGAGGTCACGCTGGGCGGCACCGGCAAGGCGGGCGGCGACCGGCACCCGAAGATTCGCAAAGGCGTGCTTATCGGGGCCGGGGCGAAAGTGCTGGGCAACGTCATCATCGGCGAAGGCGCGAAGATCGGCGCCGGGAGCGTCGTATTGGAGGACGTGCCGCCGCATTGCACGGTTGCCGGCGTTCCGGCGAGGCCCGTGGGTTATCCCGCGCACGCGCTGCCCGCGCTCGAGATGGACCAGCGGATCGAGGAATTGCGCAAGAGCCTCTCAGACGACGCGCTGCTTTAGCCCGGTCCTTTACATTCCAAGTAGCTTTTTTCGAGCAAAAACGGGACGTTGCCCTTTTTTTCGCTAGGAAGATGCAAGACAGTATGGTCGGCGAAAAAAAGGGCAACGTCCCTGTTTTTGCCGGTGGGTGCGGGTCAGATTTGTCCCACCACCACGATTTTTCCGTCGCGTTCGCGGAGGGGGTAGCGCAGGAAAGCGAGGAAGGCGGCGGCCGCGGCGATGGCTCCGAGTACGGCCATGAGCTTGAGGCCGATGGGTGTTGTGGCGCGGACGGGCTCGGGAGGCTGGTGGCCGTGGACGGGGCGCCAGGTGAGGCGGTATGGGCCGGGCTTGAGGCCTTCCAGTTGCTGTGAGCCGGCGCCGCGGCGTGTGTAGCCGCCGGGGCCGTGCAGGGTCCATGGCGCGTCAAGGCCCTCGGGCAGTACGTTGACGCGGACCACGCCGGGCGGGGCGGGTTCGTGCTTGAGCGGCGCGGTTGTGGTGATGCCGTCGGGGCGGTATGAGCCGGTGTAGACGATACCGCGGCCTTCCCGAAGCTGTTGGACGCCCTCACCGCCGATGTAGGCGACAAAGGTGAACACGAGCACGCTGATGCCGATGCTGATCTTCTGGAAAATTCCCTGGACGGCGAGGAAGATGGCCTCGCGGCGGCGGCCGGTGAGGGTTTCATCGTAGTCGATGACGTCGCCGAGCACCGCGAATGGTAGGACCATGAAACCGGCGGCGGGTGCGCCGAATGCGGCGAGTATGATGATGCTTTGAGCGAATTCGTTGCCGATTCCGAGGCTGCCGACGAGCGCGAGGAGGAGCATGACGGCGCCGCTGCCGAGGAAGGTGAGAAGCATGGCCTTGTACTTGCCGATGCGGCCGGCCAGGTAGTTGAACACGAAGAAGAACAGCAGGTTCATGAGCAGGAACGGGCCCATAAGCCAGGTTACGGCGTCCTCGCCGCGGCCGAGGACGGAGTTCACCCAGTGGGGCACCATGACGATGACCGTGTTGAGGCCGAACCAGTAGATGGCCGTGGAAAAGGCGACGAACCGGAACGGCCTGTTGCGGAGCGCGAGCAGGAAGTTTTCCACCAGGCCGAGCGGGGCGGAGTCGTGGCGGGCGGCTTTGGGGTTTTCGCGGATCAGCCAGGATACCGGCAGGAACGCGACGATCACGATCAGCGAGGCGGCGCCGGCGAGGGCATACCATCCGAACTTTTGCAGGACGGCGCCGGCGGCGGCGAACAGGAACGTGCTGAGCATCAGGAAAACGGACTGGACGGTTGTGAGGTCGACGCGTTCTTTGAGGTCGGTGGTAATTTCGGGGATCAGGGCGAGATACGGCGTGATGATGATGCCGTAGAGGATGAAGTACGTCGGGAACAGGACGAGCAGGTAGGCGGTGTTAAGCCAGTGCATGTGGTCGACGGGCGGGCGGAACAGGAGAAAGAACACAAGCGTGAACGGGATCAGGCCGAGCCGCATGAAGGGCATTCGGCGGCCCCATCGCGAGCGGCAGGTGTCGCTCCAGTGGCCGATGGGGGACGCGGTGAGGCCTTCGACGACGCGGGCGAACAGGTAGATGCCGCCCATGACGGATTTCGGGATGAGATGGGGCGCGTCGGAGGGGACGTAGCGGACGAGCAGCCATTGCAGGACGATGAGGTCGGGCAGGTTCATGGTGAGCGCGCCCATGCCGTAGAAGATTTTGCGGCTCAAAGGCAACTGCGCCATGTGCTGCTCCATCAGAACCAAGGTTTCGGGGTGACAATACTGGAAACGGAAGCCAAAGGCAACAGAAGGATAGGCCTAGTAGGTTTTTGACTCGTCCTGCAGGATCTTTTGATACGTTTCGCGCAGTTCGAGGAGCTTTTCGGGGTCTTTGTGGAGTAGGACGACCGTTCCGACTGTGATGTCTCCGAGTTCGGTCGTGGCGCGGCGGCCTTTCTGGCTGAACGGGACTTCGCGGACGCCTTCGGGTTCGACGGCCGCCACGCAGGGCGAATTAAGCCACGGCGTGAGGTCGAACTTGACGGTTACGTCTTTGCAGGTTTTGAAGGGGTATGCTTCGGGGTGTATTTCGTAGTCGAGGTTGGTAATGCACAGGATGGCTGAATCCCATGAGGCGAGCGCGGCAACGTCGATTTTCCGGGGGGCCTTAACGTTGGCGTTGTAGGGTTCGGCCTGGAGAAAGTCCGGGCGGGTGAGGCGCAGCACGCGGCCCCATTCCTGCATGGCCTTTCGGGTGTCGGGGTATTTCTCGGCGACTTTGTGGTCGTAGTTGAACCAGATGATGCCTTTGGCTCCGCGGCCGAGGTTGAGTATGAGTTGTGCGGCGAGTTCTTCGGGGGTGGGAACGGGCCGCCTGGGTCGCTGATCCCAATCGGCAATCGCCTGCGACCATACCCAGATCGGTTTGGGTTCGGAGGCGGCTTTGAGGTCGTGGGTATAGATGGCCGTTTCTTCGAGGCGCGTGCCGTAGGGTTTGGGCCATTTGCTGCTGCTGGGCGCGGTGACGGCGTAGTGGTCCATGCAGGGGATGTCGCAGATGCTTGCGTATTCGAAAAACTTGACGTTCCTGCACAACGTGATGAAGGTGGGTTTCGTGCTGTTGTACATTCTGACGGTGTCGTCGACGAACTTCATGATGTTAGGCTCGATGGACCAGTCTGGTTCGTCGCGCAACATCCAGCACCTGAGGGCGGGATGGTTGCCGAGGCTGCGGACGGAATCGACATTGACGGGCATGCCCGTGTGGGCGATCGTGCGGAATCCGTAGCGTGGCGCAACTTTGTTGTAAAACTCGTTATCGGCCGTGCCGCCCTTGACGACGGTGTCGACGTGGAGACGGCGCAGCAGTTGGTAGGTTTCGTTGTTAGCCGTCCATACGCCGATGGGGAACTCGTCTTCGAACGCGCGCCGGTGGGCATAGACGGAGCGGGTTTCGTCGCCGTGGGTGTAGCACAAGCGCACGACGAGGTACTCCGACGGCTTCATCGGTTGCGCGAGGGAGATTCGGGCGATAGAGTTTGCGCCGGCTTCAAGGTTTTGTTCAGCCCACTCCGCTTTTACGGCGGTGTGGCGCATCACTTCGGCGGATTCAAGCCGGACGTTTTCGTTGCCGCCGTTACGGACGTGCACCTCGATGCCGCTCATGCCGGGCATGACGCGGATGAGGGCAACTTGCACGGAACTCTCGACCAGTTCCGTTCTGGCGCCGCCGACCGGTCTCCACGTTTCGCGGTCCACCCATACAAATGAGAAAGGTTTTCCGGGGCCGAAATCGGGTGCGACGGCATTGATTTCGAGGATGCCCGATTCGCCGGGAGCGAGGTTCGTGTTCCAAGGGCGGTGCCAGGCCAGGTAGCCGCCGAGCACCCAGTGGCTTTCGTCCTGGCCGTTGGCGCGCCAGTACGCGAGCCGGACGGGCTTATCGCTGACGTTGGTGTAGTAGACGTGGATGAGTCCGCCCTGGTCCGGGCGTTCGTGTTGCGGCTCAATAATTTCGGTGGTGTTGTACTCGGCGGGGCGGTAGGCGATGTGGTCGATGCGCACGCGGTCGGCGCCGCGGGCCGTGGCGTCGCCGCCGACTTGCAGCGTTTGGGCAACCGCACCGGCGGCCAGCATGAGCGAAACGGCCAGAGTTACTTTCAAAAAGGACGAAAACGACCTAAACGACATTTTACAGCGCCTCGTGGAGCCGTTCGAGGAGGGCTTTGGCTTCCCGATGTATCGTCGGGGCGACTTCGGGGCCGCCGGAGTTTTCCTCGCCGTACTGGCCTTTGGGTTTGTAGGCGTGTGGCGGCTCGGCGTCCCATTGGCTCTTGGGGATGATGTAGCCGATTTCGTCATTCGCCAGGCCGATCACCATGTTCATCTTTCCCTTCATGACGTCGCGGCGCAAGGGTGGCACCTCGACGGGCGGGATCTTGAAATCCTGCCCTGGCGGCGCCTCGATTCCGCCGTCGCAGATCTCGGGGTATAGTTCTCCGGGTACCGTGAGTATCTCAAGGTCGCCGATTCGGATGGCGTTGATTTCGGTGCGGGCTTTGAATCCCCACCAGATTCCGGGGTGAATCAGGCCGAGCGCCATCGCGTACTTGTACATGCCCGACAGCGGCACGTAAATGGTTTTTGCGGCGGCGGCGACGCGGGGGTTTTCGTTTTTCCACACATCCGGCCCGCGCAACCCGTTGGCGGTGACGATGGCGAGGTTTTCGCCGAGCGCCTGGGCTTTTTCGAAGGTGCCCTCTTCGAATTCATGTTTGCCATCGCGGTGGGGGACGGTGGTGTGGAGCTGCGTCATCAGGCCGCCGACCATGCCCTGGAAGTACAGGGCCATTCCGCCGAACCCTTGCACGCCGTTCGGGTCGGGCACGCCGGCTTCAAGGCCTTGCCGCCAATAATGGCTGAAGTCCGATGTGAGGCTGGGGTTGCTGCCGCCGAGGGTTTCGGGGTGGTTGCCCCAGGATACCATGGTGGCGATGGTGTCGTCGGTGCCTGCTTTGGTGAAGCGGGCGGCGCAGACGGTTTTGTCGTAGACGATGGGCTGTCGGCTATCGTCGACGAACCCTTCAGGCTCGATTTCTACCGGGACGCAGTACATGTCGGCGAGTTCGAGGTTGTTCACCGCCTCCTCGACGGCCTCCTTGCACATATCCTGAACAAGGCGCATATAGTTGTCGTCGAAATTCCACGGCCAGGGAAAGGGGCCGCTCCATATGCCCATGGTGTCGGGGGCTTCATGGTCGTGGAGGGAAGAGAACATCACGTGGTCGATGCCGAGGGATGGGTCAATCGCCTTGCGGACTTCGATGAACTTCTCGTGGAAGATGCCGATGCTGTCGATGGTAACCATGGCGATAGTAACGCCGTTGTTGCGGAACGCGATGGCGCGCACCCACAACGGGTCGTTGACGCTTTTTGCGGGGCGGTTACTGTTGAATCCGGCCATCCATACGGCGTCGAACTTCCCGTTTCCGTTCCTGTCGTTGTAGGTTTCGTCCTTGTCGGGCTCGTACCTGTTGTTGTCGTTGAGGTCGTTGTACGTATCGTACCGGGAGAGGTCTGGCGTGATGTCGCGCATGGCGACGCCGACCTCGAGCCTGCCGGGCTCGCCTTCGCCGGTTTTGACGTAGTCGATGCGGTATGAGCGGTACGGTCCTCTGAGCCTGAGGCCGAGGAAGACCACGACGATGACCAGCAGCATAATCAGGACGGAGATAATTTTGTGACGACGGAGAAAGGAATCTTCCGAAAACATAAACGCAACTCCTTGTCAATAAGCTATGGGCGAAAAAAGCACTGCCATTGAAGGAACAACAGAACTTTTTCGCCGGCCCGGTGCGGGAAAAGCCGCTGCAAGCTTTGGAAGTATAGCACCGGCCGGGGTGTTTTCCAATTACAGGGCGGCCTGAGAATGGCGCGGCGGGCGGCCTATAGTGTAAGCTGCGCGTGATCTGGAGGGACACCCGCACGGGTATGGCGGGATTAGAAGTGAGGGACACCCCCCACAAAAGCCGGGGGGCGTCCCAACGGCAAATGAGGGATACCCCCCACAAAAGCCGGGGGGTGTCCCAACAGGGTTTATGGGAGACTTGATGGCAACGAAAGTCGTGCTGGAATCGCTTGAAGAATACTTTCCTTTTGGATTTCCCGTCACGGGCAGCGAGTGGGACTGCTTGAAGATGCAGGAACTGCTTTCCCGCATGCGGGCGGCGAAAGGCGGGGTGCAGGGGATCTACGCGTTGCGCATGCTGGCCGATCGGATCAATGCGCGCCGCGAGCATTGCACGTACCCGATGCCGGTGGTTCACGCGGGCGATTTGCTCGGGTTCGGTTTGCTCGCGATCGTCATGCGCTATATGACCGACGCGTATTGCACGGAAAATCATCCCGGAACCATGGAGGGCGGTCTTGAGGAAGCGCGCCGTCAGCGCGGGCCGTCGGTGACGGAGCGGTCGCAGCCGGAGTTCGTTTCGCTTTATCCGCCACAGCCAGTGATCAATGGTGTGGCCAATCCTGAAGAATTCTTAAACGGTTCGTCTTTCGAGCAGCCGCACCGTTACGTGGTATCGCGGGAGATGGTGATGCTGCGCATTCTGGGGGAAAACAACGCGCTTGCGCCGCTCGAGGAGTTGTTCGACGACGAGGAACTGGCGCGGCGTTCACCTTACCTGGGGCTTGTGGAGGCGCTGGACGGTTATTTTGCGCGGCAGCCGGCGTTTCCGGGTTTTGATTTGACGCTTTTGGAACTGTTGCGGGCGCCGGCGAAGGCGCACCCGGACTCGCTCCAGGGCCAGCTCGAGTATGTACTGAAGCATTGGGGCGATTATTTGCCCGAGGAACTTCGCCAGCGGCTGCTGACGTCCATCGGCGTTATCAAGGAGGAAACCTTGTTGCGCGGATGGGGGCCGGGGCCGGCGCGGGTGCTGGATTTTGCCGACTATTTCGCTTACCCCGAGCCCGCGGCGTTTACCCACGACAGGGACTGGATGTCGAACGTGGTGCTGATGGCGAAAAGCACGTACGTGTGGCTCGACCAGCTTTCCAAGAAACACCAGCGGCCTGTCAGCCGGCTCGACCAGGTCCCGGACGAGGAACTCGAGCGCCTGGCGCGGTGGGGTTTTACGGGCCTGTGGCTGATCGGGCTGTGGGAGCGTTCGCCGGCGTCGCAGCGGGTTAAGCAGATCATGGGCAACCCCGAGGCGCTCAGCTCGGCCTATTCGCTGTACGATTATGAAATTGCCCAGGATCTTGGCGGGGAAGAAGCCTACCGCGATTTGAAAGAGCGGGCGTGGCGGTTCGGGATCCGGCTGGCTTCAGACATGGTGCCCAACCATATGGGGTTGTACTCGCGCTGGATGATTCAGCACCCCGACTGGTTTCTTCAGGTTGAGTATCCGCCGTTTCCGAGCTACCAGTTCAACGGGCCGAACCTGTCGTTCGAAGACAGGGTGGGGTTGTACATCGAAGACGGCTACTGGGACCACCGCGACGCGGCGGTGGTGTTCAAGCGGGTGGATCATTGGACCGGCGACACCCGCTACATTTATCACGGCAACGACGGCACCAGCACGCCATGGAACGATACGGCGCAGCTTAATTTCCTGATCCCTGAGGTGCGGGAGGCGGTGATCAACACGATCCTGCACGTGGCGCGGATGTTTCCGATCCTGCGGTTCGATGCGGCGATGACGCTGGCCAAGCGCCACTACCAGCGGCTGTGGTTTCCGAAGCCGGGCGAGGCCGGGGCGATTCCGTCGCGCGCGGAACATGGCATGACGCAGGCCGAGTTCGACAAAGTTTTCCCCAAAGAGTTCTGGCGGGAAGTTGTAGACCGGATTCAGCAGGAGGCGCCCGACACGCTGCTTCTGGCGGAGGCGTTCTGGCTGATGGAAGGCTACTTCGTGCGGACGCTTGGCATGCACCGCGTTTATAACAGCGCGTTCATGAACATGCTCAAGATGGAGGAAAACCTGAAGTACCGCATGACGGTGAAGAACGTGCTGGAATTCAGCCCGGAAGTCTTGAAACGGTTCGTTAACTTCATGAATAACCCGGACGAACGGACGGCGGCCGACCAGTTCGGGCGCGGTGACAAGTATTTCGGCGTGGCGGTGATGCTGGTGACGATGCCGGGGCTGCCGATGTTCGGGCACGGGCAGATCGAGGGGTTTACGGAAAAGTACGGGATGGAGTACCGCCGGGCGTACTGGGACGAGCAGGTCGACGAACACATGGTTTGGCGGCACGAGATGGAAGTTTTCCCGCTGATGCGCAAGCGCCACCTGTTCAGCGGCGTGGCAAACTTTGCGCTTTATGACTGCGTGACGCCGGACGGCTGGGTGGACGAAAACGTGTTCGCGTATTCGAACCGTTCGGGCGACGACCGGGCATTGATCGTGTACAACAACGCCTATACGGCCACGCGGGGAACCATCCACACATCCACGGCCATCAACTACGGCGATGCGGAAAACAAGGACCTGCGAAGGAAAACACTCGCGGACGCGCTCGTGCTGGACACCCACAGCAACTGTTTCTACATTTTCCGCGACCACCGGACCCGGCTCGAGTACCTGCGTTCGGCCGACGGGCTTGCCGGCGGCGGACTTTTTGTCGAGCTGAGCGGTTACCAGTATTACGCGTTCGTGGATTTCCGCGCGGTGTATGACACGGACGGCTCCTGGGCGCGGCTGGCGTCGGTATTGGGGGGGAAGGGGGTTGCCAGCGTCGAGGACGCTTACAAAGAGATGTTCCTCGAACCGGTGCACCGCCCGTTCCGCAAGATCATGAACGGCGACACGTTGAGCAGGCTGGCGAAAGCCGACGATAACGAAGTGAAAAAGCTTCTTGAAGTTCCTTATACCGATTTTCTTAAGGCGTTGGGCGAACACACCGACCTGGTCGTGGAGGTGGAAGATGTGCTGCCGGGCCTTTTTGAAGAGCTGCGTGTTGTCCGGCGTTTCGAGGAAAGTCTGAAGGGGTTTAAGAACGCCGTGAAGGCGAAGAAGTTTCTCACGGGGAAGATTCCCAAGCCGGCGCCGGCCAAAAAAAAGAAGGCTGCCCCCAAGAAGGGTGCGGCCGCGAAAAAGGCAGAACCCGCCGGGCCGGATGCCGAAACGGAGTTCTGGCGCATCCCGCTGGCGCTCGTGTTGGCGCATCAGACGAGCAAGGCGTGGGCGGCGATGGATTTTACCGCCCACGCCAGCACGGATATCGATCAGTGGCTGCTCACGCGGCTTGTGGCACAGGCGTTCGGGGAACAAGGCAGCGAGGATTGGAAAGCCGAAACCGATGCCCAACTGGTGAAGATCCTGGCGGCCTACCCGACGCTGCTCGATTTCTTCCCCGGCGGCGGGGGTGCGGCGGTCGTTCGCGGGGCACTGCGCGACGCGGCGGTGCAGCGTTACCTGCTGATGAACCGCCACAAGGATGCCGTGTGGATCAATAAGGAGCGGCTCGAAGAGATGGTGTACTGGCTGCTGTTCAGCTCGGTAGCGGGGCTGATGGCGGGCGAGTCGCTGACGACCGAACTGCTCAATGCGCGGTATCGGAACGCCGTCGAGATTTTAAGCGCTGCCGAGGAAGCGGGCTATAACGTCGATAAGATGCTGAAGGTCCTTGTGGAACGGGCGGAATAGCAAATCTCTACGCGGCGCTGTATATCACCTTGCCTTCGGTAAGGGCCGTATGGATGACGGTGGAAGGATTATCGCGCAAGGCTTCGACATCGCTTTCCGGTGCCACAACGATGTTCTTGGCACAATCGAGCTTGCGCAGCCTGTGGTGCAACCGGTAGGCGGTTTGCAGCCTGTCTGAATGCTACACCGCCGAGAGTTCGGCGCCGGTTTCTGTCTCTTCGGGTTCGTAGTGGGGGCGTGGCATTGCGAACGCCGACTCGAGCATATGCCGGCGATACCTTTCCAGAAAATAGGCGATGGTTTCGACGCGCAGCTTGATGGTTCCGGCGGGGCGGTTTTCGTCGATGTCTTTGAAATAGAAGAACGGCCTTCCGGCGCACTCGAAGATTTCTTCGATGGCGGCATACGTCGGAGCGTCATGGCCGCATTTGAAGTTGGACAACTCGAGGCCCACGAGGTGGGGATGGCGGGCAACGAACTTGGCGGCCCATAATTTCCGGGAGCTGTTTTCGGCGAAGGTGTTTTTCCACACGTCGTCGATGCTGAACGGCGAGACAATTGCGCCGGCCGCCACTTCCTCGGCGAAAAGGGGGAGGATGATGTCGTCGTCGAGGGGTATGGTGTCGTGGGTGATGATTGGGTATCCGAGCTTCTGGAACTGTTCGAGAATGCCTTGGTTGATGCCGGGATCGTTGTGGTAAGGCCTTGCCAGAACGACGATCGCGAGGCGTTTTTCGCGCTCTACGTTTTCCAGAATTTTCCGGGCCTCGCGCCTGCGCGCGTCCTGGTATTGCCGCAAGGCCTTCAGCCCCTGCTCGACGGCCCGCGCGGATTCGGCCTCCGAAAGGCCGAGTTCGTCGGCCCAATCTTCATACATCTGGCGCGCGCAGAGCCTGGCGTTGTCGAGATTGAGAAAAGTCTTTTTAAACTTCAGACCGCGTTCGGCGAAGAGGTCGGTTTCTTTAATGAAAGCGGCGTGTGTCGATTCGATGGTTCCCATGCTGGTGGGGCATGCGCGTGTAGCGACTACGCCGTGCAGCCAAGTGGGCAGCGTGTCGACCACGGGGAAGAACAGGTGGGTGAGACGGCGTTCGCGGCCGTGTTTTTTGTACAACAGGTTGTGCACGTGGGCGATGGCGAGCTTGCTTGGGTAACAGGGGTCGATGCTGCCGCGTTTCGCGCCTTCCCGGTACAGCTCGTCGGTGGTATAGTCGGACCACACGAGGTTCTTGGCGGGGACGCCGAGGCTTGTGAAGTATCCCGTGAAAAAAGGCGCGTTCAGATACATGTTTACGGCGCGCGGCATGCCGATGCGCACGTCCTTACGTCCGTCGATCAACGCGCGGCGCCGGTTGGCCTTCTCGCGGTACGAAGGCAACACGAACCACGGCACGCCCGGGGGCGGGTCGGCCGCATTTTCAACGTCAACCGGGCGGAACACTTCGCGCGCGCAAATTGCGGCCATGTTAACGTTAGCCGCTTTAACGGCGCGTTCGCGCGCGCCGATTTCGCGGGCGTCGGCAACGTCTTCGACCGCGCCTCTTTCGCAGTTGGCGATGATGATTCGGCGCCCGGCGGGTTCATTGTCTTGCGGTTCGAGCTCGATGAACGTGCGCATGCACTTGTTGTTGCAGAAAGAACACCGCGTGGATTCGTCCCGGCGGGTCGAGTATTGGATTGCCTGGAGGGCGTCGAGCCCGATGAACGTGGTTTCGTACGGGCGCTCCTCGTAAAGGCGCAAGGCTTCGAGCGCGCACCCGATGGCGCCCGAGGTGCCGCAGTGGGGGTGAACCACGACCTCGGGTTCGACGCCGGTTCCGTCGAACCGCCCGCGGATGAAATCGGCCTGCGCCTTTACGGCGGCGAGGTTGTGTTGTGTGCCGCCCTGGAGGATGAACGTGCGGCCGAGCCGGGCGAGGTTGGGCATCTGGCACACGTAAAGCCAAATGTTTTTCGGCAGGACGGCCGCGAGCCCGGCCAGAATTTCGTTGGGCCGCCAACCCTGGCGCTGAAAATCGACGATGTCGGTTTGGAGGAACACGGCGCAGCCGTAGCTGAACTGCGGCATGACGTCGGCGGTGAACGCGATCTCCGCGTACTGTTCGACGGGATATCCGAACGCGGCGGCGGTCGATTGCAGGTAGAAGCCGTTGCCGGCGGAGCACTGGGTGTTGAGCTTGAAATCCTTGACGACGCCGTTTTTGAGGATGATGATCTTGATATCCTGTCCGCCGACATCGCAGATGACGTCCGCGCCGGGGTAGTACAACAAGCCGCTTTGCATGTGCGCGACGGTTTCGACGAGGGCCACGTCGGCTTTGGCGACGCTTCGGAGCATGTCTTTGGCGTATCCGGTTGTTGCGGCGCCGAGGATTTGCAGGCGCCGGCCTTCGGTTTCGACCTGTCGCCGAAGCTCGCCCACAACGGCCTGCATGTCTTCAATGGGGTTGCCCATCGACAGCCGGTAGGACTTGGCCAGCACGCGCTTCTCGGGATCAATCAGGACGGCTTTGGTGCTGGTGGAGCCGCCGTCGATTCCGAGGAAGGCCTCGATCTCGCGGCGCGGCGGCAAGGTTGGCGGTTCCCAGTGCGGGCGTCGGTACTTCTTCTGGAACGCGTCCAGTTCTTCGGCCGTTCCCGCCAGGCCCGGCAACTGGCCGAATCCTTCCTCGATGCCATCGACGTGCACGCCGCAACTTTGCCGGTTTATCTTGCGGCCTTCTTCGAGGTACCACCGGAGGCCGTCGGCGCCCTGATAGACGCCGATCTCGGGATTGTGCGCGATTTCGCCGCGCGCGTATTCGACGGCTCCGAGCGCGGCGAAAAGCAGGCCGTCGTCCGGCACGTGAATAAGATCTTCGGGCCGGGCTCCGGGCGGAATTGTTACTTCGCGTTCTTGCCAGACGAGCGGCAGGTGGCGGCGCCAGCATTCCTGCATGCCGGCGATGAAGGTGTTGGGCCCGCCGAGCAGCAGGACGTCGGGGTAAAGCGTGTTTCCGCGGGCGAGCACCGAAAGGTTTTGCCGAATCAGCGACTCGAACAGGCTGGCCATCAGCTCTTCGGGCGGCACGCCCTGTTTTTGCAGCCCGTTGATATCGGTTTCGGCGAACACACCGCATTTTCCGGCGACGGGATGAATGCGCAGGCCTTCGTAGCGCATCTTGCCCACTTGAGCGGGATGAATGCGCAGCTTCGAGCTAATCTTATCGATGACGGCGCCGGTTCCGCCCGCGCACTTGTCATTCATCGAGGCGCTTTTGCGGCGGACGCCGGTGGCGGGGTCGATTTTGAACACGATGATCTTGGCGTCTTCGCCGCCCAACTCGACGACGCTGCGCACCCGGGGGTACCGCTTCGACACCACCAGGCACAACGCGTTTACTTCCTGGACAAAGTAGCCGCCGACGTTCCGGGCCAGGGTAGCGCCGCCGGTTCCGGTGGTTATCACGCGCATTGCGTTGGGCGGCGTGCCGGGAAACGCCTTCTCGATCCGTTCAAGGAAACTCAGGCAGAGTTCCTGCTGGCGGGTTTCGTGGCGGCGGTAGTCGGTCCAGAGTACAGAGCCGGCCGGGTCGGCCGGGTCGATAACGGCCGCTTTGACCGTTGTGCTGCCCACATCGATCCCGATTACAAGGCCTTCAGGGTATTCCGATGTGGCTTGAAACCGGTATTTGGGCGTCATGTAGTCTCCCGTACGGCCCTTTCTTTCAAAAGTTTCGCCAAATCCGCAAACCCGCTGTTGCCGGCGAGATCGGCGGGTGTTTTGCCGTTACTATCGCGCGCATCGGGATCCGCGCCCGCCGAAACCAGAAGTTCGCAAATTTCGCGCAAGCCGCGGCTGGCCGCTTCGTGCAACAACGTCCGCCGGGTGTTGGCGTTTGACACCTGGTTCGGATTGGCGCCGCGTTCAAGCAGCAGGGCCAGAATATCTTTCTTTCCCATAGTGACGGCCAATTGCGCCGGCGCAAGGCTAAGGAACTTCTCGCTGACGGCGCCGCTGTACGTGTCCAACATCTTGCGGACGGTCTCCGCGTCTCCCGCGGCAATCAAGCTGAACAAAGTTTTGCGCCCATGGCTTCCGGGACTTTGGGTGGGTGTCTCGGCTTTTGCCAACTCTTCGGCGTGTTTTCGTATGGCTTCCGCGACATTACGATGGCCGTGTTTTTCGGCGAGATCGGCGGGGGTCTGTTTTTCGGGATCCAGGACCTCGGGGTTTGCGCCCATCATCAGCAGCAATTGGACGATATCGAGGCGGCCTTTTTGCGCCGCAGCGTGCAGAGGCGCCGGTTTATTTCGCACACTTTCGCTGAGCGCAATGTTCGCCCCGTACCCAAGGAGCACTTCCACCAATTGCTTGTTACCGGTTTCGCAGGCCATGTACAGGGCGGTTTGCCCGCTCTGGCGCCGGTTTACCAGCGCCCGGTTTGCGGATACCATCCGCTCGACCTTCTCGACATCGCCTTGCTTTAGCGCCCTGTCGAAATCCGCGGTCATATTCGTTCGCAGCAGGCTTGAAGTGCGCCGATCCTCGTTTGCCATTGCCAGGTCGCTCGGCGTTTTGCCGTTGTTGTTGCGCAAGTTGGTGTCGCCTCTGTGGTAAATGAGGGGGCGTATCAGGTCGCGATGTCCAAGCTCGGCCGCGATATGCAAAGCGGTGTAACCGGCGTCGTCGGCCGCGTTGGGATCCGCTCCATGCTGCAGCAGAATTTCCACCGTATCCTTGTGGCCTTCGCCCGTTGCCACGAGCAGGGGTTGCCGGCCTTTGAAATCTTCGGCGGCCAAGTCCGAGCCATTGCCGGCAAGCACTTTGATCACGTCCGGCGCGTCGCGGTCCGCGGCAAGATGGAGCGGCAGGCGTCCGGCAATGTCTTTGGCATCGATTGATGCTCCCATTGCCAGGAGAAGGCGTATAACGTCCGCCGTTCCCTTGTCGGCGGCATAGTGGAGCACGGTCCATCCGTTGCTGTCGAGGGCCTGGATGTCCGCGCCCAAATTCAGGAAACGTTGAATCAGTTCCTTGCCGGCTGTTTGAGACGCCACGTGCAACGGGGTGCGGCCGAGGTTATCGGCCTTTTGAACATTGGCGCCGCCATCAACAAGAGTTTCTGCCGTGAAAGTAAAACTTTTCTCAAGCGCGCATAGCAGCGGCGTGCGGCCAAGCATTTCCGTTGCATCGACCGCGGCGCCGCCCGTCAGCAGAACATGGCACAGCGCGCGTTGGCCGTTCTGCGCGGCGTAGTGCAATGGGGTCATTCCGGCCTCATCGCGCGCGTCAATCGGCAAGCCTTTGGCTATGAGCATGTTGATCAAATCAATGCGATCGCCCATTTCGTTGGTGATGCGCAACTTGCGGTCCTGCCCTAATGGCCTGGCGCCGGCGCCTTGCACGGCGCTGTGCAGTAACGTGGCCTTGCGGTTGGTTACGGCTGCAGAGTCCGCGCCGCGTTCTAACAGGGCCAGCAGCGTTTGCTTCTTTCCGCCTTTGGCAGCGGCGTGAAGGGGGGTTGCACCCTCGGCGTCGGGTGCGGTCATATCTGCTCCGCGGTCCAAGAGAGTCTCGAGCGCCGCTCCCGCTCCGACGCGGGCTGCTTTGTAAAGCGGTGTTTCTCCATTATCGTCGGTGGGGTTTACGCGAGCCTGGTGATCGAGCAGAAAACCAATCATTTGCGGATGGTTGGAAACGGCCGCCACGTGCAGTGGAGTAGCGCCTGTTTCGTCGGGGGCGTTAATCTCGCCGCCCAGGCTGAGCACCAGCTCAATGGTTTCGGTATCGTTATCGCGCGCTTTCCTATGAAGGACGGTCTCTCCGCCTTTAAGGGGCTCGTTTACGTCGACGCCCGCCGCAACCAGAGTCTTCACCGCCTCGGCTTTGTTCAGTTTCACGGCAAAGGCAAGCGGGGTGTCTTGTTCACTGTTGGAGGGGGAAAGGGGCGCTCCCTTCTCGATGAGATATCGGATGGCCTCGGCATGACCGCCAATGGCGGCCGAATGCATCGGCGTGTTCCGGATCAGGTCTAATTCGCCAAGAACATCTGGACTGGCTTCGAGCATGTCTTCCATGGACTGCATGTCGCCGTAATAGGCCGCCTGCGAAAGCGAGTAAACCGCGCCAAATTCGCGCAATAACCTCACGCAATCCCAGTGCTTGTTTTTGGCGGCAGCCACAACCGGAGCTTGATGCGTTTGATCATTGCTGGTGGCCGGGTGGGCGCCGTAGTCAAGCAACAGCTCGAGAATTTTCGCCTGGCCTTCTCTCGCGGCCACCATGACGGCCGAATCGCCCTGGGGGTTCGTGGCGTCGAGGTCGACTCCTCGCCAGATATGATTTTCCATGTCAGTAACATCACCCGCTTTGACGGCATCTATAAGCGTCGGATACTTGGGAAGCGGCAGGCCGTCGGGCGGGGTGGCGGGCGCCTCTTTGGTTGGCTGGCGCAGCATAGTGGCGGCGCCGGGAGTTGGCGGCTGCAAGCCCGTCACCGCGCCGCCGAGAGGTTCTTGCAGCGCCGCCGCGCCCGGTGCCCGCCAATCAATTTGGTTTTGACTGGGGAGAACGTCCGACAGCCAATTCGGCATTTCCTGCTCTGCGGCTGCCGGCTGCTGCGCTTGTTCTTCACCCTGTTTATGAAGCACACCCCTTAGCGGCTGAAAAGTCATGCCGGGGCCGAGCGTGGGCATTCCGGGCATCGGAGGTGCAGTTTGTGGCGGTGCGGGCGCCGGGGCGGTTTGTGGGACCGGAGGGGCTTGTGGGGCCGGAACGTCCTCCTGTTGCGAAGATCCGTCCTCGGGTTCCGCGGCAGGTTTGGCCGGCGCGGCGATAACGGAGGGGTCGCCTTCGGCAGCCTTTTCTAGCAATCCGACCACCTCTGGGGGCAAGGTGTCGATCGGAAACGGCTTTTCGGGAGATCCTTGGGCCGGCGGTTGCGAGTTCGGTTGATCGGCGGCGCGGGCAGTTGTCAAAACGCCGCTTGTAAACGTTGCGGCAAGCAGCAGTAAGACGAGAAAGCTTCTAAACCTCATGTTAAACATTTCCTACACGATTAGATCCCGGCGTAGCGGGCTGTTTCAACTGTAACCACTCGGGGCTGCGGTCCATCAGCGCCGCCACGTAACTTACGAAATTCGCCGCGCGCCCGGCAACACCGCCGGTTTTCGGCAGGCGTTGAAGCGGTCGCTGCAACTCGGAACGCGATTGGCAGAACCGGCGTATCGTCTCCAGGGGATACCCCGAGCGGGCGACAACCTGGTCAAACTCCTGTAGGCACCGGGCTTTGGCGTCGCCAAGCACCATCTGCACCCTGCTGTACGCGTTGATGTCGCCCTCGCCCGAGGTTTCGATGGGCAGGAACAGGATCTCGGGGTATTTGCCCAGCACCGCGGCCTGTGCGCCGTCGGACTGAGTTGACGGCAGGCATCCAAAAGGTTTCAAACTCAACACCATGTGCGCCAGCGAGTTAATGGAATAGTAGATGGTTTTGCCCACTTCGAGATGGCTCTCGCCCCCCGTGATTTTGTAGTTAAAAAAGGGCTGAGCAAGCTTACGGAGGGTCGGGTGGTCCGCCTGGGGGTGAACGGCGCCGCCGAAAAGTGCGCTGAGGCGGCGGTACTCCCGTTCGAGCAGTTTCGAGCCCAGCGATACCAGTAGGATTTGCCGACGGTGCCGGAAGGCATGCCGGAGCTTGCCGGCGAAATCGAAAAAGCGGGACGCGGCATCGATTCCTTCATCCAGCAATCTCCATTTCTCGCTGTAAAGTAGGTAGTTTACCCACGAGCACATGGTTTCGGCAATTACTTCCGCCCCTTCCTGCTCGAGGTAAGAGAACATGCGGTAGTTGCCGTCGCCTTCGGTCATTTGGGCCCAAGCCTCGCCGATCACTTTGACAACGGGTTTGGGGCGGGTATAGTCGACGGCGATGCCGTTGTCGATCCGCCTGCGGAACTCGTCGATATGCTTGCTGAATCCCTCGTGAAAGAGCTGCTCGATCAGGTGTTGCAGTGTGGCCGGGTCGTTGTGGAGCGCAAATTGGCTGAGAAGGCGCGCCGACGGTCCGGGCTTGAACGTCCGGGCGCCCCACTCGCGCAACATCACGCCGCCATCGCGGACGATCCCGTCGAAAACCTTGTCTGTCTGGCCGGGGGTGATTTCGTAGGGGCGGATCTGGTGGGCGAGGTCGTTCAGGATGTCGCCTAAAAGAAAGGCCGTCAAGAGCATGAGGGCGAATTTGGCATTCACCTCGAGGCCTGCTTCACCGTCCGTCTGTTGCAATCCGCCGGTTTGTTGAAAAAGGAGCACGCGAAATCCGTCGAATCCCCCGTTGCGAAGAGCCAGGCGGAATTCCGATTCATACATGCCGAACCGGCACGGTCCGCACGAGCCCGCCGTCACAAAGACGAAATCCCGGAGGATGGTATCCGTGTCCAGGCCGTCGATATCGCGGAGGCGCCGCAGGTAGTTAAGCAAAGAGCCGACGGTGAAGTAAGCGGGGTTGCACATGCCCGCGTTGCCGTACTCGCGCCCGGTGTGATAGTCGGCCTTGGTAGGCGTGGGGATGCGGCCCGTGTTGTAGCCCAGTCCGGCAACTGCCGCTTCGATCAGGGCGTCATGGCATTCGGTCAATCCGCCGAAAAGCACCTTGACGTGGCCGCGTTCGCTCTTTACGAATGGACGCTCTTCCGGCCGCCGGAAATGTCGGACAGCGCCCGCGGGCCGTGGCGTTGCGGCGGGCCGTGCCTGTTTCTCCAAAACGTGCGTCACTGGTTATTCTCCGTAAAATTGCGCCACCAAGACCGAACGTAACCGGGCCTTTATCTTGCCATAACCACCGGGGTCGCCTCAATCCGCAACGCCTTGTCCTCCAAGGATATCGGCTGACTAAGCGCCCGGTTTCGGGAACCTGTCGGGGCCGGCGAAATATTCCCAGTGGTCCGGCGGTTCCTGTTGAAAGTAAATGGCCGCCTGTTGTCAGAATTATAATGATAAGGCGATATGAAAGTATGGTTGATTATGGGAGGCTTTTTATGTACCCTGTTGCCAGTTTGTTTGTTGCTGGGAAGGGGACAAAATCGAAAGGAACGTGACGTGAAAAAGACAATCGCAGCCGCAGCTCTTCTTGCAGTGTTGGTCACCGTGGCGGGATGCGCTACGAAGGGGCCGTCGGATCTCGAAATGGTCCAGAGCGCAACCAACACCTTCGTTCAGGGACTTGTGACCAAGAATCCGGATGCCGCAATGACGGTGGTCTCCCCGGATTTCTACCACCCGGATGCGGGTGACAAGGCCGGCGTCCGCAATTTCATTGCCGATGCCATTGACGCAGGCTATCTTGACTACGCCGAAGCCGATATGACGGCTGTCGACTACACGATTGAAGGCGACAAAGCCAGCGTATATCCAATTGTACTCAATACGGCCGCCGGTTCGGCCACCCTCGGACTGGAACTAACGAAGACAGACGGCGCCTGGATGGTTTCCGGCATGGACGTTGAAGGCGTGTAAACCTTATTCGTCTCGACACTTTTTTCAACGTGAAAGCCCGCCGCGCAACTTTGTGCGCCGGGCTTTTTTGTTTTTCAGCGTTCAGCGGGTCGAGCTTCAGGCGTACCGGGAATTTTCGGGGCAGGGACTTGCGTTTGTGCGAGGCCTGTTGAGGCAGGTATCATTTAAACATGTTGGTGGCGCAAAATGCGGCGCCGCAAGTGGGGCCTGCGTGGCTGCACGTTAATGTAATACGGCAGATTCAGCCGGGCGAAATCGGTTTTTATGGATATTCTTGGACTTTCCGCTTTCTATCACGACAGCGCGGCGTGTTTCGTGCGCGACGGCAACATAATTGCCGCCGCGCAGGAAGAGCGGTTTTCACGCAAGAAGCACGATCCCCGGTTCCCGTCCAACGCCGCCGCTTACTGCCTTAAAGAAGCCGGGGTAGATATCAATGACGTGGATTACGTCGTGTTTTACGACAAACCGTTCGTAAAATTTGAGCGGCTGCTCATGACGTATCTCTCGATAGCGCCGCGGGGATTGCGCTCTTTTATCGGCCAGATGCCGGCCTGGCTCAAAGAAAAAATCTTCATGCGCAAGACCATCGGGCAGGAACTCGGCTATGAAGGCAAGATCCTGTTTGCCAGCCACCACCAGAGCCACGCGGCCGCGGCGTTCTTCCCGAGCCCGTTCGAGGAAGCGGCGTTTATCACGCTGGACGGAGTGGGGGAGTGGGCGACCTCGGCCTACGGCGTGGGGACGGGCAACAGGGTTCAGATTCTCAAGCAGATCAATTTCCCCCATTCGCTGGGGCTGCTTTACTCGGCTTTTACATATTTTACAGGCTTCAAGGTCAACAGCGGCGAGTACAAGCTGATGGGCCTAGCGCCGTACGGCGAGCCGAAGTTCGCCCCGGTTATTCTGCGCGAGCTGATAGACATCAAGGAAGACGGCTCGTTCCGGCTCAATATGGACTATTTCGATTACTGCGCCGGCCGGCGGATGACCAACGACAAGTTTGCGCGCCTGTTTGGCGGGCCGCCGCGAAAGCCCGAGAGCAAAATTACGCAGCGCGAGATGGATTTGGCCCGGTCGATACAGATGGTTACCGAGGAGGTCATCCTGCGGATGGCCCGGCACGTACACCGGCAAACCGGGATGGAAAACCTGTGCCTGGCGGGCGGCGTGGCGCTCAACTGCGTGGCTAACGGGCGCATCCTGCGCGAAGGGCCGTTCCGCGACATCTGGATCCAGCCGTCGGCCGGCGACGCGGGCAACGCCCTCGGTTGCGCCCTGTTCGCCTGGCACCAGGTGCTGGACAACGAGCGCAAGCCGGAGTCCCGCCGGCAGAAAGCCAGCTATCTTGGGCCGCATTTTGAAGATGAGGCCATCCAGTCGTACCTGGACCTCGAGCGTATCCCGTACACGCGGCTCGATTCGTCCGAGCAGTTATGCGACCGGGTGGCGGATCTGATTGCTTCGGGCAACGTAATCGGATGGTTCCAGGGCCGGATGGAGTTCGGACCGCGGGCGTTGGGCGCACGGAGCATTCTGGGCGACGCCCGGTCGCGCGAGATGCAGTCGGTGCTGAATCTGAAGATCAAGTTTCGCGAGTCGTTCCGGCCGTTTGCGCCGACGGTGATGCGCGAGCACATTGGCGAGTATTTCGACCTCGACCGGGAAAGCCCGTACATGCTGCTGGTGGCGCCGGTGTGCGAAAAGCAGTTGTGCGAACTGGATGCGAGCGACGGGCTGCAGGGGTTTGAGAAACTCAAGGTGGCGCGGTCAAAAATACCGGCGGTCACGCACGTGGACAACTCGGCGCGGATTCAGTCGGTCGACAAGAACGACAACCCGCTGTACCACCGGCTGATCGAGCGGTTCTACGAAAAAACCGGCTGCCCCGTCATAATCAACACGTCGTTCAACGTGCGGGGCGAGCCGATCGTCTGCTCGCCGCAGGAAGCGTTTACCTGCTTCATGCGCACGTACATGGACTACCTCGTGCTCGGCTCGTTCCTGCTCGACAAGAAACAGCAGGAAGTCTGGCAGGAGGATAAAAAACAGTGGATGCAGGAATTCGAGCTCGACTAACACAATCGAGCAAGAGGTGGGGTCGCGCTCCCGCGCGGCCGGGCGGTGGTGGAGGTAATTTGAATCAACCTTGCGAGCAACGGCCTGAAGGGCCGATAAATGTCAGCCTGGGGCAACGCCCCAGGAAGAAGATGGAAATAAAGTAAGCAGCCCTGAAGGGGCGTAACAGGAATTTTATGACCAACGTTAACATCAGCGATAAGAAAGAGCAGCGGAAATTTGGGCTGGTGATGGCGGCCGGCATTTCAGTGGTGGGCCTGATTCGCTGGTGGGCGCACGGGTTTGGCGAACCGCCCCTGTACTTTTTCTACGTGGCCGCGGCGTTCGGCGTTCTTGGCCTGGCGGTCCCGCTCGTCCTGAAGCCGTTCTTCTACGTGTGGATGAAGTTCGCGCTGGCGATCAACTGGGTAATGACGCGCGTAATGCTGCTACTGGCATTCTGGATACTGATCGTGCCGACGCGCCTCCTGATGAAGCTGTTCGCCGACGATCCCCTGAAACGCGAGTGGCTGCCCGAAGCCGCCACCTATTGGGAAGAAGCCGAAGAACAACCTGAAGAGTTCGAACGCTACACCAAACAATTTTAACCACTAGACCGGCTGTGATAATGTAGAAGCGGCATCTTGCCGCTTGCAGCCGCTGAGGTTTTGGAGAGGCATTATGGAAACGTTGCGCGAAATCTGGCAGTTCCTGCGTGTAAGGAAAAAGTTCTGGCTCGCGCCGATCTTTGTCGCCCTGCTTCTGCTTGGCCTCCTCATCTGGTTCGCCGGCAGCTCCGGCGCCGTCTCGCCGTTTGTTTACATGATGTAGTGCGAGTTCTTACCTTCGCACTGCACCGCAGCCCTGCTTTCTACTTTGCATAGCCATAGCGTTTGGTGAATTGGCTACCGGCGGCCGGAATAAGCTATTATTAAGCTACCGCCGACTGGAGGGCCGCCAGTGATTGGCGGTTTCCTTTCCTGCCGTAAATCGATATAATCCATGGCCACGGGATCTGAATTGATCGCAGTCAACGATAGGAGCGGAACCATGGCACTGGGCGAATTTCATCATTTTGGCGTACCCACCAAGGCAAAATTCGAGGGCGAAACTTACCTCGAAGGAGCAAAACTCTACAAAACCGAGCCGGACAACCATCCGTTTAACATCGAGTTTCTCCGGTTTATGGAGGACAGCCCGCTCCCGGAGGTTGTTCAGACGCGGCCGCACGCGGCCTTTATCGTGCCGGATCTCGATGCCGCGCTCGAGGGGCGCAACGTGATTATCCCGCCGTTCGACGCAACCGACGAATTGCGGTGTGCATTCATCCAGGAAGGCGACGCGGTTATCGAGCTGATGGTGCGCCGTTAAAATTACCAAGAGCGGAAAGGGGAGAGACGCGAGATGGCGATGAGAAAGTTTATCAATGATCCAAAGAACATTGTAAGCGAGCTGCTGGAAGGGTTTGCGCTGGCGAACGCGGGCAAAGTCAAACTCGCGGGAAATAACCTGGTTGTGCGCGCCGTGCCGAAGCCGGAAGACAAGGTTGCGCTGGTGACGCTGGGCGGCAGCGGGCATGAGCCTGCGTTGAGCGGGTATGTGGGCGAAGGCGTGCTGGATATCAGCGTGCCGGGCGAAATTTTTGCCGCGCCGGGTCCGCCGCGGGTCGCCGAAGCGTTGCGGCTGGCGAAGCGCGACGCGGGTGTCCTGTTCATCGTGCTCAACCACGAAGGCGACGTGATGTCGGCCGACATGGCGGTGGAAATGGCGGAGAAGGAAGGGGTGAAGCTGCAAAAAGTGCTCACGCACGAAGACATCAGCGCCGGCACGCGTGAAGATCCCAGCGATCGCCGCGGGCTGGTGGGCTGCCTGCTCGTGATGAAGGTGGCGGGCGCGGCGGCGGAGCGGGGCATGTCGCTCGATGAATGCGTCGCCATTGCCGAGCGTATGGAAAAAAATATGGCGACGCTTGCCGTGGCGGTGAGCAGCGCCACGCACCCAAGTACCGGTGCGCCCATCTCGGAGGTGCCGGATGGGCGGATGGTGGTCGGCATGGGCCAGCACGGCGAGGCCGGCGGCGGCGAGCAGCCGCTGAAATCGGCCAACGAAACCGCCGAGATCATGTTGCCGGCGTTGCTCAAGGATCTGAATATTCAGAAGGGTGAGCAGGTGCTGGTGATGCTGAACGGGGTCGGCTCGACGACGCAGATGGAGCTTTGCCTCGTAATGCGGCGCGTGAAGGGCCTGCTCGAGGAGCGGGGCATCACGCTGGCGCGCTCGCTGGTGGGCGAGTATCTGACCGTGCAGGAGATGGGCGGCTTCCAGATGTGCGTGGCCCGGATGGATGACGAATTGCTCGAACTGTGGGACGCGCCGTGCAACACGCCCGCGCTCACGAGGAAGTGAAAAGCGTGCGGAGGAACTGCGTACGAAGAAAAAGCGTGCGAAGGAACGGCGTGCGAAGAAAAAGCGTGCGGAGGAACGGCGTGCGAAGGAAAAGCGTGCGAGGGAACTGCGGGCGAGGGAACTGCGGGCGGAGTGGTGCGCTTGCGGAGATTACATGAGCAGTATTGAGTACAAAGATTTGGTTGCCATGCTGGTTGCGGCGGTGGAGGAGGTGAGGGCGAACCATGAGATGCTGTCCCGGTTGGATTCGGTGGGGGGTGACGGGGACCATGGCACGACGATGTTGCGCTGCATGGAAGCGGTGGAAAAGGCGGTGGACGAGTCAAGTGGCGACCACGTGCCGAAGCTGTTCAACGATGCCGGCTGGGCCGTGATGGGCATCGACGGCGGGGCGACGGGGCCGTTATTCGGCTCGTTCTTCCTGGGCATGTCGGAAGCCGCGGAGACAATCGAAAAACTCGATACGTGCGGTCTGGCTACCCTTTTCGAAGGCGGGCTGGCGACGGTGCGGCGGCGCACCAAAGCCCAACCGGGCGACAAGACGATGGTCGACGCGCTCGTGCCGGCGGTCGAGGCGGTGAATAAGGCCGCGGAAACCGGCGCGGAGCCCGCCGAGGCGCTCGAGGCCGCGGCAAAAGCCGCGCAGAACGGCGCCGCGGCTACCCGCGCCATGCAGGCCAGGTTCGGCCGCGCAAAGAATATCGGACAGAAGAGCGTCGGGCGCGAGGATCCCGGCGCGGCGTCCGTAGCTTGCATTTTCAGAGGGTTCTATAAAGGAGCAAAAACAAATGCCTGATGCCGACAAAGCAAAAACCGAGGATAAAAAAGATTTCGGGATTGGCGTCCCGATGGAAACGCCGGGGTTTTTCCTGAAAGGGTCCGCCCACTTGTATTGGGGTATGAAAAACCGGCTTTCGCAGATTTTCAACCCCGAATCCGGCCGGACCGTCATGCTGGCGTTCGACCACGGCTACATCATGGGGCCGACGACGGGCCTCGAGCGCATCGACCTGGCGATCCCGCCGTTGATCCCGCACGTGGATTGCCTGATGTGCGCGCGGGGGGCGTTGCGCGCGTGTATCGATCCGACGGTGCACAAGCCGGTGGTGATGCGGTGCAGCACGGGCGCGACCCTGCTGAAAGATTTGAGCAACGAATGCATCGGCGTCAGCGTCGAGGAAGCCGTGGCATTGAACGCGGCGGCGATTACGACGCAGGTGTGCATCGGCGCCGAGTACGAGCGGGAGACGCTCGAAAATCTTGCGTATCTCGTGAATGAAGGCAACCGGTACGGCGTGCCCACGCTGGGTGTCACGGCCGTCGGCAAGGAGATGGTGCGAGATTCCCGGTACCTCGGGCTGGCATGCCGCGTGATTGCGGAGGTCGGTGCCCACTTCGTCAAGACGTACTACTGTGAGCCTGGGTTTGACGAGGTCGTGGCCGGCTGCCCCGTGCCGGTGGTGATTGCCGGCGGGAAGAAACTGCCCGAGCCGAAGGCGCTCGAAATGGCGTACAAGGCCATCGACCAGGGCGCGCTTGGCGTCGATATGGGCCGGAACATTTTTGCCGCCGAACATCCCGTGGCTATGGCCCAGGCCGTTGCGGCGGTCGTTCATGACAATGAAAAGCCGGACAAGGCGTTTCAGATGTACAAGGACCTGCAAAAGTAGCTTGGACAGCTTAGATGATGCATTGCCGGCGTTGTGGCCGGCTTGAAAGGAGTGAGGCATGGGTATGAGCAGGCGCACGATGTTGGGCGGATTGTTTGCGGGGGTTGGCGCGACGGCGTTCGGCAAAGCCGATGCGGCCGAGCCGAAAGCGATCGCGCTGAAGCAGTATAAGAACGAGGATTTCTACAAGGACGGCAAGTTCGATGTCGACGCGGCGAAACAGGCCTACTACGAGATGATGTGGTACTACAAGTACCCAATCCCGCCGCGGCTGAAGTCCGAAGATTTCTGGACGGTCGATTTCGGGCTCGGGCTGTTTAACGAAGTGGGCATGGCGGGGATTTTCTGGATCAACAACCTGAAAGACGATTATTTCGGCCACGAAATCTTCCTGCTGCCGGGCCAGATGATTCCCGAGCACAAGCACGTTAAAACCGAGGCCGCGCCGGCCAAAATGGAAGGCTGGCACGTGCGCCACGGCTATATCTACACCTACGCCGAAGGCACGCCGACGCCGGGCGTCGAGGAACGGATCTCGCCGAGCCACCGCGAGTGTTCCAAGGCCCGCACCGAAGTAAAACTCATGCCGGGAGAAACGGCAACACTCGCCGGGCCCGAGCAGTGGCATTACATGAAAGCCGGGCCCGAAGGCGCTATCGTTACCGAATACGCCACCTACCACGACGGCGCCGGCCTGCGGTTCAGCCACCCCGGCGTGAGCATGTAAAGTCAAAACAACCTGAAAAAACACCCCATGGGCCTTAGGAGCCCATGGAGCGCGTATGGGCTTATGAAGGACGAAGTGGAGGAAAGCGTGAAGAAAAACGCCTTTCGAGTCGTACTGGCCGCCTGCATACTTACGGCAGGCGGTTTTTCTGTTTATGCCGCGGAAATCGAGCTTGGACCGTGGCATACCTCCGGCCCGCTGCCGTCCACCGGTTTCGACCAAGCGTTGTTTCCGGAAACCGCCGTCGATCTTTCGGCAGAATCGCCTGATGGCGTTCCTCTGTGGACGGAGCAGCCGGACTGGGCGGATGGGAAGGTCCACGTCCTTTCCGGCGGCAACAGCGTGGCCACGTACCTGTACCGCGCGATCCGGGCTCAGCAGCCGTGCACGGTTCCGGTGGAGTTTGGCAGCGACGACGGGATAGCCGTTTGGCTGAACGGCGCGGAGGTGCTGTCGAACAACGTGGCGCGCGGTTTGGGCGCGGGCCAGGACAAACTGGAGTTGTCGCTGGCGCCGGGGGAGAACTCGCTGCTGGTGAAGGTGTTCAACATTACGGGCGGCCACGGGTTTTATTTTGCGATAGACAACGCAGGCGCCCGCGACGGGTGGCCGGGGCTTGACGCGGCGCTGATGAAGGAGATGGAGGCGCTGCAGAAGGCCGGCGTGCCTCCGGGCGACGAGCGGTGGGCCGCCGTGCAGGCGAAAGCGAACGAGGTGCGGGGGCGGCTTGGCCGGCTTCAAACGCTGAACTTGCCTGCGGTACGGCTTGCCATCCAAGATCTTTCCAGGAAATTTCCCGACAGGTACGTGCAGGGTCCGGAGTTCCTGAAGCGGATTGAACTGCTCGAGGAAAAAGCCAAAGCCGGCGCAAGCGGCGGCCTGGCTGATGAGGTCGAGGCGCTGCGGCGGGAAGCTCTCCTAGCTAACCCGCTGCTGGACTTTCAGAGAATGCTGGTGATCAAACGCAGCGAGAAACAGCTCGGCCTGCCGCAGAACTGGCAGGGCAACTGCGCGGCGCCGCTAAAAGGCTACGACAACGAGATCGGGCTGCTTTCGCTTTCGGGCGAGTACAAAACCCTTTACCGGCCGGAAGACGGTTCTTTTGTGGGCGACGTTGACCTGCATTGGAATGCCGATAAGCTCCTGTTCACGATGGCGGGCAGCCATGGCCGCTGGCAGGTATGGGAGATGATTTTCAGCGACGACGGCAGTTATGAGTTGCGCCAGGCCACGGCCGGCGAGGAGCCGGACGTCGACAACTATGACGCCTGCTACCTGCCCGACGGCCGTATCATTTTCGACTCGACGCGCGTTTTCCAGGGCATCCCGTGCGTAGGCGGCAATGATGCCGTGGCGAACTTGTTCATTATGCAGGCCGATGGTTCGGGGGTGCGCCAACTGTGTTTCGATCAGGACCACAACTGGTGCCCGGCCGTGCTGAACAACGGCCGCGTGCTTTACTCGCGGTGGGAATACTCGGACACGCCGCACTACTTTTCGCGCCTGCTGTTCCACATGAACCCCGATGGCACCAACCAGATGGAGTACTACGGCAGCAACTCGTACTGGCCGAACTCGATCTTTTATGCCCGGCCGATCCCCGGCGAGCCGACCAAGGTTGTCGCGATCGTCTCCGGCCACCACGGCGTGCCGCGGATGGGCGAGCTGGTGGTGTTCGATCCGGCGGAGGGCCGCAAGGAAGCCGACGGCGCGGTGGTTAAAATTCCCGGCCACGGCAAAACCGTGGAAGCGCCAATCGTCGACCAGCTTGTGAACAACAGTTGGCCGAAGTTTTTGCATCCGTTCCCGCTTGACGGCGACTACTTCCTGGTTTCGTGCAAGCCCGATTCGAGCACGCCGTGGGGCATCTACCTCGTCGACACGTTCGACAATATGCTCAAGCTGCACGATACGCCCGGCTACGCGGTTTTCGAACCCGTGCCGTTGCGCCAATCGCCGATGCCGCCCGTTGTGCCCGACAAGGTCCGCCCGGATCAGGACACGGCCGTTGTGTACCTCGCCGACATTTACCGCGGCGAAGGGCTGAAAGGCATCCCGCGCGGCGCCGTCAAGAAACTTCGGCTGTACGAGTTCCACTACGGCTACAACAAAATCGGCGGCCACATCAATATCGGCGTCGAAGGACCGTGGGACGTCCACCGCATCCTCGGCACCGTGCCCGTGCTTCAAGACGGTTCGGCGGTGTTCCGCGTTCCGGCGAATATGCCTATTGCGGTCCAGCCGCTCGACAAGGATGGGCGGGCGCTGCAGGTGATGCGGAGCTGGTTCGCGGCGATGCCCGGCGAGACGTTGTCGTGCGTGGGTTGCCATGAAAAGCAGAACATGGCCCCGCCGTCGATGCAGACGCTGGCGGCGCGGCAGCCGGCGATGAACATCGAGCCGTGGCGCGGTCCGGCGCGCGGGTTCAGTTGGAAGCGCGACGTGCAGCCGGTGCTCGACAAGTACTGCGTTACCTGCCACAACGGCGCGGGCGGCGGCGGCAAGGACTTCCGCGCGAAGGAGAAGAACGGATGGAGCGGGTTCACGCCGTCGTATCTCGAATTGCACCCGTATGTGCGGCGGCCCGGGCCGGAAAGCGATTACCACCTGCAGAAGCCGATGGAATGGCACGCAAGCACGAGCGAACTGGTCCAGATGCTCGAAAAAGGGCACGGACGCGTCGACCTCGACGAGGAAGCGTGGGATCGGCTGACCACGTGGATCGATCTCAACGTGCCCGATCACGGTACTTGGGGCGAGGACGGGCCAATTCCCAAGAATTACCACCAGCGCCGGATCGACATGCGAACGAAGTATGCCAACCGGCCCGAAGACCCCGAGGTCATACCCGAGCTTAACCTGCCGCCGGCCGAACCGGTCGAGCCCCGCCCGAAACCCGAGCGCGGCGAAGTTCCCGAGCTTGCCGGTTGGCCGATGGACGAGGCCGCCGCAAAAGAGTTGCAGGTTAAAGCAGGAACGGCCCGCCGCACGGTCGATTTGGGCGGTGGCGTGACGATGGATTTCGTGCTGATCCCCGCGGGCGAGTTTGTCATGGGCAGCGCAAACGGGCCCGGTGACGAGCGGCCCGCGCACATCGTGAAGATCGACAAGCCGTTCTGGATGAGCGTTACGGAAGTCACCAACGCGCAGTACCAGCGGTTCGATCCGGCCCATCACAACGGCTACCTCGACCAGCACCATAAAGACCACACCACGCCCGGATATCCCATTGATGCGCCCGATTTCCCTGCGGTCCGGCTCGCGTGGAACGAGGCGGTGAAGTTCTGCGAATGGGTGTCGGAGAAACTCGGGGAGCGGTGCTCGCTGCCCACCGAGGCGGAGTGGGAATGGGCCTGCCGCGCGGGAACGGGCACGGCGCTGAACTACGGGGATGTCAACGCGGATTTTGCCCCTTACGCCAATCTCGCCGACGTTTCAATTAAACTGCTGGCCGTTACGGGGGTCAACCCGCAGCCGATCAAAAACCCGAACAAGTACCAGGACTTCCTGCCCCAGGATGCCCGGTTCGACGACGGCTGTAAGATTATGACGAGTGTTGCCTCGTATAAGCCCAACGCGTGGGGATTGCACGATATGCACGGCAACGCCGCCGAGTGGACGCGTTCAAGCTATAGGGCCTATCCCTACAGCGAAAACGACGGCCGAAACGGCGCGGCTAACGGCGATAAGAAGGTCGCGCGCGGCGGCTCCTGGCGCGACCGGCCCAAGCGGGCAACGTCAAGCTACCGGCTCCCCTACCAGCCGTATCAGCCCGTCTACAACGTCGGCTTAAGAATAGTTATAAATTAGGAAAACGGGAAAACAGGGAAAGAATTATCGAGAGGCAGAAATTGATTTAGGTGCTGTATAAATCAAGACCGGTTGGAAAACATCGGCTTGATCTTTACATAGATGGCGTTGCGGTTGAATTAAAAGCTGTGAGAGAACTGGATCCAATTTTCTTTGCGACAGTCCGTTCCTACATGAAAGCGTTAAACGCCAGCAAGGGGCTTATTCTGAACTTTGCAACAATGCCGCTGACAATCAAACGCGTCTCACGCGAAGCAATCAGTTGAACAGAAGGTTTTGTTTCTTTAAGAAATGTATTATTCTGTGTTTTCCTGAATTCCTGATTTCCTAATTTAAATTAGGAAAACCGGAAAGCAGGAAAAGAATTAGACAATAAAAAAAGAGAATTCCTGGAGAGTTAACTCGTGGCGCTTGTTGACGGCAAGATTACGGATCGCATCATCGGAGCCGCCATTGAAGTGCATCGGGCGCTGGGGCCGGGGTTTTTAGAATCAGTTTACGAAGAAGCGCTGGCCGTCGAATTGGAGGCACAAAGCATTCCTTTCGAGAGGCAGAAATCCATTCGGATCATGTACAAATCCAAACCGGTGGGAGAACATCGGCTTGATTTTTACATAGAAGGCGTTGTGGTCGAGTTAAAAGCCGTGAAAGAACTGGATTCAATCTTCTTTGCGACAGTCCGTTCCTATATGAAAGCGTTAAACACCAGCACGGGTCTCATTCTGAACTTTGCAACAATGCCGCTGACAATCAAACGCGTTTCACGCGAAAGAAATGAATTAGGAACACCGGAAAACCAGGAAGGAGAACAGAATTAGAACTGGCGGTACAGACAGATTTCACGCGAAGCATCAGTTGAACAGAAGGTTTCATAAAGAAAGCCCTTGTTTTGTAGTTTACAGTTGTAAGCAAAGGAAACGGCTTGCGAAAAGCAGAAATGCGTTCAGGATATCTACTTTTCCAAAGCGTCCGTTTTTAGTGCTTGACTGCTGACACAGATCTTGAGGTTTCACTTATTTTTTTAAATGTCTTATTTTGTTGTTTTCCTGAATTCCTGATTTCCTAATTCAAAAAAGGAGAAAAAATGGACTTTTCAATACCCGCAAAACTTCAAGACCTGCTGGTTCGCGCGCGCGAGTTTGTCGAGACGGAGCTGTACCCGCTCGAACCGAAGTTTCTCCAGCAGGGTTTCAACGCGGTCGAGCCGGAATTGCGCGAGAAACGGCGCAAAGTGAAGGAACTTGGCCTTTGGCTGCCGCAAATTGCGAAAGAACATGGCGGGCTCGGGCTTAACCTCGTCGAGCACGGGTTGTTCAGCGCCGAGCTGGGGAAAAGCCCGGTAGGCCATTACGTGTTTAACTGCCAGGCGCCCGACGCCGGCAACATGGAAATCCTCATCCAGTACGGCAACGAGGATCAGAGAGAGAAGTACCTCGGCCCGCTGCTGGACGGCGAAATCCGAAGTTGTTTCGCCATGACCGAACCCGACCACCCCGGTTCGAACCCCGTCTGGATGGGCACGACCGCAGTCAAAGACGGCGACTCCTATGTTATCAACGGCCGGAAATGGTGGGCGACCGGCGGCGACGGCGCCGCGTTCGCCGTTACGATGGCGGTCACCGATCCCGACGCGCCGCCGCACGCCCGCGCGAGCCAGATTCTTGTTCCGGTTGATACGCCCGGGTTCACCATCACGGCCATTACGCCCTTTATGGGCGAGCCCGGCGAGGGCTGGGCGAGCCACGCCGAAATCCGGTTCGAGAACTGCCGCGTCCCGCGCGAGAACCTGCTCGGCCCCGAGGGCAGCGGGTTCCGCATCGCCATGGAACGGCTGGGGCCGGGCCGCATCCACCACTGCATGCGGTGGATCGGCGTCAGCGAGCGCGCGTTCGATCTTATGTGCCGGCGTGCCATCGAGCGGCAGATCGCGCCCGACCGGCCGCTGGCCTTCCAGCAGTTCGTGCAGGGCTGGATTGCCGAAAGCCGGGCCGAGATCGATGCCGCGCGGCTCGCCGTGCTTCACGCGGCCTGGGTGATGGATCGCGAAGGCTCGAAAGGCGCGCGCGACCAGGTTTCGCTGATCAAGTTTAACGTGGCGAACACGATGATGCGCGTGATCGACCGCGCCATCCAGGTTCATGGCGGACTCGGTTTTACCGAATACACGCCGCTGGCGCTGTTTTACCGCAGCGAGCGCGCGGGCCGCGTGTACGACGGCGCGGACGAGGTGCACAAAATTTCCGCGGGAAAGCGCATCCTGAAAAAGTACGCGGGGCTGGCGTGATTCGGATCGGACCTACATGTTCCAGCAGTTGATTGACAAGCCAAGGGCTGTCAGGCCCGGCGAAGAGCTTGACATTCCGCGGCTCGAGGCCTACCTGGCCGAAGCCGTGCCGGGCCTGCGCGGTTCCCTCGAGATCCGGCAGTTTCCAAGCGGGTTCTCGAACCTCACCTACCTGATTTGCGCCGGCGATCGGGAGCTTGTGCTCCGCCGGCCGCCCGTTGGCAGCAAGGTGAAAGCCGCGCACGACATGGGCCGCGAATACCGGGTTCTCAGTGCGCTTCACCCGGTTTATCCCGCCGCGCCGCGGCCTCTTGCTTATTGCACCGATGGCAGTGTAACTGGGGCGCCGTTTTACGTCATGGAGCGCATCAAGGGCGTGATTTTGCGCGGTAAGAAGCCGCTTGACTTTCAGTGTGCTCCCGAGCTGATCCGGGACTGTTGCGAATCGTTCGTCGACAACTTCGTTCGCCTCCACGAAATCGATTATGAAAGCATCGGCCTGGGCGACCTTCGGCGGGAAGGCTGGTTTGTGCGGCGGCAGGTGGACGGTTGGGTCGACCGCTACCATGGTTCGCAAACCGACGCGATACCGGCGGTCGAACAGGTTGCCGATTATTTGCAACAGAATTGCCCGGCCGACGCCGGCGCCGTGTTCATCCACAACGATTACAAGTTCGACAATATCGTGCTCGACCCCGAGGACCTTACCAACATCATCGGCGTGCTCGACTGGGAAATGTGCACGATTGGCGACCCCCTGATGGACCTCGGCGTGGTGCTCAGCTACTGGAGCGAACCCAAAGACCCTTCGCTTGGCGTCATTCCGTGTTTCCTCACCTGCGAGCCCGGATGCATGAGCCGCAGAGAAGTCGCGGAAGCCTACGCCAAGCGCACCGGCCGCGATATCTCGAACCTCGGGTTCTACTACATTTTCGGCCTGTTCAAACTGGCCGTCATCGCCCAGCAAATCTACTACCGCTACAAACAGGGGCTGACCAAAGACGAACGGTTCTCCGCGCTCATCTACGTGGTGGCAACGCTCGGCCAGATGGCCTCGGAAGTCGCCGAAGGCAGGGAAGTCTAAACCGGCGGTTCCCCGGCCGGCCGCTGCGGCATGACAAGCGCGGCGATAATGTAGAAGAGAATTCCCGGAACAAACCCGGTAAAGACGGTTATGAGCAGGTAAACCAATCGCACCACGGTAGAATCGATCTCAAGATATTCGCTGATTCCGCCGAGCACGCCGGCCACCTGCTTGTCCGTTCTGCTGCGGTAGAGCCTTTTCATTGGCGTTCCCTCTGGCTGTTTCTATTCCCGAAACAACGCGGCGGCCGCCAACGATTCCGGCCGGCGGCCGCCGTTTGCCAAACAAGTCTAAAGCGACAGCGCCTTGTACTTTTTCCGCGGCTGGGCCGGTTTATAGGCGCGGAGCTGGTCGGCGTTTTCCACCAGCTTCGCCACGGCCTTGGCGATATCGTCCATGTCGGACTTCGGTCCCAGCAGGCCGGCGTGATGCATGGCGACGCCGGTCTTGAAATGGGCTTCGGTGCACACCGGAATCTTGAACCGTTTCGGGTTGACCGCCTTCCAATACTCGGCGTTTAGCTTGTGGCGCGGTTTTGTGCGGGGTTTGTACAGGCCGCAGTTGTTGAGCGGCTCGTACGGCGGCTCGAACCCTTCGGGTATGCGCAACTCCGCGTTGAGCGCCGTGCAGAACACTTCGTTGCTCACGCCCTTAAGCACCTTCGGGTCCAGCTTGAACGTGAAATTAAAGTAGCTTTGCTGGGTGACCTCTTTCCGGCGCCGCATGGGCACGATGCCGGGGATCTGGCCGAGCAGGCTGTTGAGGTAGATGGCGTTGGCGTCGCGGTGTTTGACCTGCTGGTCGAGCCGCGACAGCCCGCCCAGCAACAGCGCCGCCTGCCATTCGGTCAGCCGGTAGTTGCCCGACTGAATTGTGTTGGTCATGTCGTCCTTATAGCCGCGCCCGCAGTTGCGCAACGAGTACAGCCGCTCGAACAGGGCCTTTGTCTTGCAAGTGTTGAACCCGCCTTCCCCCGAGCTCAGCACCTTCGATTCCTGAAAGCTGAAACTTGCCACGTCGCCGAACGTCCCGACGCTTTTACCCTTGTAAAGCGATCCGTGCTGGTGCGCGGCGTCTTCGATCAGAAACAGGTTGCGCTTTTTGCACAGCCGCACCAGGCGCGTCATGTCGGGTATGCATCCGTACAGGTGCACGGCGATGATGGCCTTTGTTTTGCGGTTGATGGCCGCTTCGGCCTTGTCGATGTCGATGCACCAAGTATCCGGTTCGACATCGACGAGCACCGGCACGGCGTTCACGTCGATACACGCCGCGGCCGTGGCCTGCCACGTCAACCCCGGCACGATCACTTCGTCGTACGCGCCGATGCCCAGCGCCTCGAGCGCCATCTGGATGCCCACGGTGCCGTTCGCGTTGCACAACCCGTATTTGGCCCCCAGGTATTTCGTAAACGCCTCGGCGAACTTCCACTCGATCGGGCCGTCGTACGACCAGCGCCCCGACCGCGTAATGTCTGCTGTAAGCTGGGCGTCTTTCTCATCGCTGACCGGCCACCTCGGCCATTCGGCCGATTTCGCCCGGATTGGTCTTCCGCCTGTCAATGCCAGTTTTGCCATTGGTATTTCTCCTCTCCACATGGTTGCGGCCTGCGCCGCGAAATGTCGCCGCCCACACGCCCGCAATCGTAGCACAATGCCCGAAAAGCCTGCAAAGAAACGGCGTCTTCGCGCGTGGCGTTTGGCGCTTCAAGCGGGGAAGGAGGCCTTTTTTCTCGTTCCCAACTTCCCAACTTCCCAATTGTTCCAACTGTCCCACTGCTCGCGATCTTGCCTGCGGCTTCATTCGCCGTAAAGCATCAGCATGTCCAGGATTTCTCCGACCGCGTCTTCAAGGCCGATGAAGATCGCGCGCGCGATGATGTCATGGCCGATATTGACCTCGCGCAGGTTGGGGATTGCCGCGATTGGTTCGAGGTTCCTTACGGTCAAGCCGTGGCCCGCATGAAGCGCGAGCCCGGCTTTCTGCGCTGCGGCGGCCGCCGCCGCTACACGGTCCAGCTCCCGGCGGACTTCGTTGCCGCGCGCGTTCGCGTACGCGCCCGTATGCAGTTCGACTGCGTCAGCGCCTACCTCGGCGCTGGCGGCCACCTGGGTTTCTTCCGGATCGACGAACGTGCTGACGCCGACGCCGGCGTTGTGAAAGCCTTTAACAACTTCCGCGATGCGTTTGACTTGTGCGGCGACATCGAGGCCGCCTTCGGTGGTAATTTCCTGGCGGTTCTCGGGTACCAGGCACACGGTTTCCGGCTTGATGCCTAACGCGATCTCGATGATCTCGTCGGTCACGCCCATTTCGAGGTTAAGCCGGATCTGCAGCACCTGGCTGAGCAGCTTCACATCGCGGTCCTGGATATGCCGCCGGTCCTGCCGCAGGTGCACCGTAATCTGGTGCGCCCCCGCGATTTCGCAGACTTTCGCCGCGGAGATAACGTCAGGTGCGGCCCCTTTTCGTGCTTCACGCAAAGTTGCCACGTGGTCAATATTGACGCCCAGTTCGATCATTGTTTCTCCCTCGCAGTAGAAGTTGACAGTTGGCAGTTAGCCTTTCATAGTTGGCAGTTAGCAGTTGGCAGTTAGCCTTTCATAGTTGGCAGTTGGCCGTTAGCAGTTAGCAGTTCATAGCCCTCGCTGGCTAGCTGTAAAGCCGATTGCCCACTACTGCCAACAGTCAACAGCCAACTGCCAACAGTCAACTGCCAACTGCCAACAGCCAACTGCCAACTGCCAACAGCCAACTGCCAACTGTCAACTGCCAATTGTCAGCTGATAATTTCCTCGAGTCTCCCGGCGAGTTGACGCGCAAGCTTTTCGGCTTTGCGCAAGGCCTCATGCTGCACCATTACGCGGATCACGGGTTCCGTGCCCGATGGCCGCACAACCGCCATGCCGGTATGGCCCAGGTCGCTTTCCGCTTCTTTTACCAAATCCCGGATGACTTCGGGGGGCGGTGCGGCCCGGCCGTTCAGGGCTACCTTGGCGTGGGCTTCCGGTAGCGGTTGATACACCGACGCCAGCACCGACATGGGCTGGTCTTTCCTTAGCAGGGTTGCGAGGACGTTGAGGCCCGCGATGAGCGCGTCGCCCGTGGTGTTATGTTCGAGCATTACGATATGGCCCGAGCTTTCCCCGCCGAGCGTCAACCCCCGCTCGCGCATCGCCTCGACGATGAACCGGTCACCCACCTGTGTGCGCAACACCTGCCCGCCGTACTCTTCCAGGGCCCGCTCAAGCCCCGCGTTGGCCACGATATTCGCCACCAGCGTGTTTTGCGGCAGCGTGTTCCGCTCGATATGGTCGATTCCCAGGATGGCCAGGATGGCGTTGCCGTCGAGCATCCGGCCGTCCTCGTCGGCCATAACAATCCGGTCGCCGTCGCCGTCGAACGCGATGCCGAGGTCGGCCCGCTCCCGGATGACGGTGGCCCGCATCTCTTCGGGGTGAACCGACCCGCAGTTGAGGTTAATGTTGCGCCCGTCGGGCCGGTCGCAGATGGGAATTACCTCTGCGCCGAGTTCGCGCAAGGCATACGGCGCGACTTTGTAGGCGGCCCCATTGGCGCAGTCGCAGACGATCCGCAGCCCGTCGAGCCGCATCCGTTTCGGGAAGCACGACTTTACGAACTCGACGTACCGGCCCACCGCGTCGTCGATCCGGCGAGCGGTGCCGATCCGGTCCGCCGAAAGGTTGCTCTCGGTCTGATCCGCCGTGACCAGGCGGGCGATTTCGTCGGCGACGCTGTCGACGATCTTGTATCCATCGCGGCCGAAAAACTTGATGCCGTTGTCGTGGTATGAATTGTGCGAGGCGGAGATCATGATGGCGCCGTCGGCGCGCAGGCTTCGCATGATGTACGACACGCCCGGCGTCGGCAGGGGGCCCACCAGCAGCACGTTCACGCCCACCGAACACAACCCCGCGGTCAGCGCATTCTCGAACATGTATCCCGAGCGGCGCGTGTCTTTGCCGATGAGGATAGTATGGACCCGGTCCTCCTCCTGGAAAATCGCGCCGGCCGCCCGGCCTACTTTCAACGCCATCTCCGCCGTCATCGGATATACGTTGGCCACGCCCCGAATACCGTCCGTACCAAACAACTTGTCATTCATTGAAAACACACCTCAGCCACGGATGCGGCTGTCTTTCCATGCCTCACTGCCACCCGTTTGCGCACAGCCCGCCGCATTTCACCCAGTATATCACGCTCCGCTGAAGCAAGGACAAACCGCTGCAGTATTACGGCCACCGGCCACCAATCACCGACCACCGACCACCGATCACAATTCCCAGCCGTCCCGGTAGGGCCTGCGCACCCACTCGTTGGCTTCGGGCAGATTGGTGACCTTGATGTTCGCCGCGTCCCATTTCAAAACCCGCCCCGGGAAACGGCGTGCCAGGTTGCCGAGCAGCGCGAATTCAGTCAAGGGGCCCGAATAAGCGAAATCGGCGCCGGCTTTGGTATTGTTGCGGATAGCCCGAATCCAGTCGTCTTCGTGTGTGCCTTCGACGCGCGGTATGGTTTTCGGCGGCTGTTTGTACTCCTTCATGTACGACTCGGGCACGATGCGCGGGCTGTCGCCGTACACGCCGGCCATAAGGGTTCCCTTTTCGCCGCGGAATAGCACGCCGCCTTCGGCGGGCAACTGGCGGTCGTCTTCGAGCTCGGCGGGCCGTGGCGGTTCGAGGCCTTCGTACCAGTTGACCGCGATCGGCGGGAACTCGTTCCGCGCGGGGAAGCGGAACGTTACCAGCGCGGCAATGGGATGCGTCTCGTCATTGCCGCCCAGCACCGACGCCTCGACCGAGTCCGGCGCGCCCAGTTTCAGCGCCGTGTAGACGCAGTCCAAAGTGTGTACGCCGCGGTCGCCCATCATGCCGCACCCGAAATCCCACCAGCATCGCCACACCATCGGGTGGTAGGCAGGGTGGTACGGCCGCATCGGCGCCGGGCCGATCCAGAGGTCCCAGTCCAACCCGTCGGGCAGGGGCGGCGTGTCCGCGGGCCGGTCGCTCCACTTCGAGCTCCAGTACGCATGACCGTAGGGGTAGTACGACAGGCTGCACCATGCGTCCATGGCCTTTACTTCGCCGATGGCCCCGTCCCAGATCCATTCGGCGATCAGCCGCTGGCCTTCCATGGAATGGCCCTGGATGCCCATCTGCGTCACGACGCCCGTTTCACGGGCCACATTGGCGAGCTGGCGCGCCTCGTACACGTCGTGGGTGAGCGGTTTCTGGCAGTATACGTGCTTGCCGGCCTTCATGCAGGCCGCCGCGATGACGGCGTGCGTGTGATCGGGCGTGGCGATGACGACGGCATCGATGTCTTTTTGTTCGTCAAGCATCCTGCGGTAATCGGTATAGATTTTTGCGTCGGGATACCTGGCGAACGTTTTTTGGGCGTAATTCGGGTCGACGTCGCAAAGCGCCACGATGTTATTTTCCTTGGCGCAGTTGGCGATGTTGTGCGCGCCCATGCCGCCCACGCCGATCCCCGCGATGTTCACCCGCTCGCTCGCCGGCGTTTCGCCCGATGCGGCAACGGCGTAGCGAGGCGCAAGCATAAACGCGCCAGTGCCGGCAGCGGCGGCTAAAAAGCTTCTGCGCGAAGACTTCTGTTTCTGCATGGGAGGGTTCTCCTTTAGTTTGGTGCCCGACCACGTCCTCACGACTGGAGATTACGCCTTAACAATCGGCGGGATCAAAAAAAGGCGCCCCGCAGCCTGGACAACAGCCGGGCCGGGGCGCCGCATTGCCGTATTTACCTCTTCTTGCGAAGCCGAACCAGCGCCGCACCGCCGCAACAAAGCGCCAGCAAAGCCAGGCCGGCCGCGCCGGCGACCGGCACGTTCTCGGCGGTCGCCGACCCCGTTAGCGCTATCGTCACCTGCCGGTTCTCGATGTCGTTGGTTTCGATCACCAGGCTGTCCTCGAATGAACCGAACCACGTCGGGCGGAACTCGACATCGAACGAAATCGAATTGCCCGGAGCTACAACCGTCGGGAGTGATGGCAGGTTGCGAAGAACGAATCCGCCCGCGTGGGTGGTTTTCGCCGCACTCAAAAGGCTGATGCCGTTTACCGTCAAATCATTCTCGGCGTGAATGTTCTGCACGACCAAGTTTTCGGTCAGCGACTGGCCCATCTCAAGTTCGGGGAACGGCAAGGCCAAGTCGCCTGCCGGCAGAATTGAATCCGCGATATCTACCGTGCCGGCGGGCTCGACCGCAGTTATGCCTTTCAAGCATATGTTGAAGTCCTCTGCGGCCGACCAGGCCTCACCGTCAGCAGAAAAATAAGACTCGCCGGTATTAACCACGGCAAGTGATGAATAATCGGCAATGGCCTCCTCGGCGGCCATGGGATATTGCGCACCCGGCGTGGTTACCCGGAGGACCAGCGCAAAAGGGTCTCCCGACGTGAGGGCAATTGGCGTGTCAAGCGCAATAGTATGATATCCGGCGTACGCGATCGTACCGCTCTTGCTGCCGAGCAAACCCGTGGGTGTCGACCCGGTAAATGCATTGTAAACATAAACCGTATAAGTCGTGTTCGGCCCTTCCGTATAGAAAGCCACGGCCGCGAGATCTTCGTCGGCCTGCGCGGTGAAAACGTTGGCGCCCCAGCACGTTCCGGGGGTTGGGGTAGAAAGGTACCCGTACCATGCGCACGCGCCCAGGTCGTCGTGTTGATAGATGCGCCCGTAAGTTGCCGGCGGTTCCATCGGGCCAAGCAGAAAAGCCCCGCCCACGGGGACGACTGCACTCGTGTCGTAGTAAGAAATGTAAAAATAGCCCGACTCCCCCCAGGTGGTGTTCCAACTGTTCTTAATAATCCAGGCGCCGGCCGGCGGATCCGGTTGTGAACCTCCGGTGACCACTTTGTTGTCATCCCAGCCAACGATGGTGACTGCGTGATCTACTGACAGCAAATCATTGTAATAGTACGTATTATCCCCCGAATTAAAATACGCGCCGTCATAGCACATGCTCGTGGAGAGGGCGCCGTATGTCATCAAAGCATTTTTTATGGACGCACTGTCGGGAAAAAGGAGCATTGATTCCAGCACCTTCACCTTTGGTCCTCCAGGCGAAGGACGATTGTCTCCCGGATAGTAGGGGTCGTCCACCTCGAGCACCGGCCCGTCGCCGCGCGCCATGTAGGCACACGACATATATTCGTTGCCTCCATTGCAAGGTCCAAGATCAAAGCCCGCGTAGTTTTTCAAGTGATTTTCCGAGAAATCCCAGGTTTCAGCACGGTTTTTAAGCAGCCAGCTTTCTGCCGATGCATAGGTCGAGAAAGTCCAGCACGAGCCGCAGTTGCCTTGATCCCTGACCGGCGTTACGTGGCCCGCCGTGCGCAGGTCGTAAGACGTCGGCAATTCTTTCGTCCCCACCGCGCCGGGCGTCTCTTCCACCACGATCCTCGGCTGCCACGGTGTTGGCACGTAGCCGGCATAGTCACCGGACTTCTGGCCGTTAACCCACTCTTCAAAAGCAGGGTTCAACGGCGCCCGCTGGGGCTGCTGCGCAATCGCGGCACTGGCCATGGAAAGCAGCAAAGCGGCGGCGAGCAGTCCTGCTATGCAGAATGAGGCACTACGGCTTCGGCAAGGCATAATCTTCCCCTTTTTGTTAATTCTAAAGATTATTCTACTTTTGAAATGGAATACCTACTGCGGCTTGCAATTTCTGATTGCACGCCAGTACCCACAGCCTGTGCCAGTATAAGAACGGAGTGGCATGACTTGTCAAGCGGGCCATGGCGGAAAAATCAGCGAAAACTAAAGAACTGTAAACTGTCAACTGTCAAAGGATAAAGGATGCGGGGCGGGTAGAATCGCCCGCCCCGCATAGCAACCGGCTGCCGGAGGCAAACGTCAATCTAAGGGATCAACGTTATCGTATCCGCCGTTATAACCCCCGACACCGATAATAGACCGGAAACCTGAACGTTCGCGCCCACCACCAAGTCGTCGGCCGTGCCGGTTGGCGTGTCGGTATCCGTGGGCAGCCAAATGGCCGCGCCGGCATAATCGACATCCACCAAGGTCCCTGAGCCTTCAACGTCCACGGTCAGCAGTGAGTTTGCCGCGTCGACCGCTGTTATCGCGCCGGTAGCCTGTGCCACCGCCGAGTCGACCTGGATCGTTGCCCGAAGCTGCGGCGTCAGCACATATTTGCCACTGTTGCCCGCCTCGACAAGATGGAAGCTCTCGAAGTCCACCAGTACGAGCGAGGTCTCGCCTTCGGACAGGTAGAACAGGCCCGACACAAACAGACGCCCGTTGGCCGTCAGCTGCACGTTTTCGAGCACGGTCTCGGGATCGGCCGCAAGGACAAGCTGCGGGTCCTGGATACTCAAGCGAATCTTGCAATACTGCCCCGCGGGGAGGTCGGCCGTCGAGATTAATTCGCTGATGCCCGTCAGGTCGCGGAGATTAAGCTCCATCTCGCCTTCAAACACCACGATTTTTTCCGTATTGTCGCCGCACGGGCATTCATCGTTGCCTTCCTCCTCTTTGGCAACGACCTCACCTTCGCCTTCGCCCTCACCTTCGCCCTCGCCCTCACCTTCGCCCTCGCCCTCACCCTCGCCTACTTCGGGCGGGCAGTAGTCGAGCACAACCTCTGTCACGGTTACGGTCAAACTCTCGACCGACTCCAGGTCGAGCCTGTCCTTTTCGGGCGTCACGCCTGCGTCGCCCGCCAGCAACACCATCACCTTCGAGTCGCCTGCCGATGACGGACAGCCGAGGGGAAGGATGCCGGCAAGGCACAAGGCGCCCATCATCACTACACACACCGAAAATCTGTTACTCTTCATCTTTTGGAACCTCCTTTTGACAAAACTACGCGTCTACCTGGCAGGCACCCTCCCCGGGCGTTAGACCTGGCGATTGTCAAGCATATTCCGTACCGAAAACAATAAAACCTTTAGCGTCGCCGCAAACGGTTTATAGCACTTGATTTGGCAGTCCCTGGGGGTGAGCCGGATTCTGTTCGAACAGCCTCCTTGTGGGGAAAATCGCCCAAGCAGGTTGCGCCATTTCGCGCACATAAAACTCCTTGGGCAATAACATAAACATTATATGGATACGGGACGTTCCCGTTACAGATCCAAGAGATTTATCGTCTTCTGATTCTCGACAAACTGGACTTTGTGCAGATATAGTCACCTTTGCCGGGCGCAAGGAGGAATTCAGGTGAACAAAAAGTCTGTCTTGGGCATGGTTCCCGCAATAGCATTGGCGTTTGGCTTTACGGCTGCCGCGGATTTTGTTTCTCACGTACACGTCTTGCCGCGCGGTGAAATCTTTATGCTCAAGTACGAACCGAGGGCCGCTTCGGAAGTAAGGTTTGACGTCAGCGGCTACTTGTCGGAAACGGTGTCCGTGAAAAACGGGCTGGCATGTTATGAAATCCACACAAGCCTGCTGCGATCGGGCGATTGCCTGGTGCATGCCGCCGCGCAACCTCCTGAAGATGGCGGGCCCGCCGTTTACGCGCTGACGGTGGCGGAGCCGCACGATGCCGAGCGCATTCCGGTGTGGCGGTGGGGGGGAGGCGGCTCGGAACCGGCGTGGTGGCGGGCGCGGGGGTTTACCGGGGCGTTCACGTCGTCGGCCCAGGCGCCGTGGAAGCCTTCATCGGCCGAGTACTATTACGGCCTGTTCGACCGGGCGGCCCGGCACGATTTCGATCTCGGCCTTTACATCTCGCCGTTGCGGTCCAAGACGCTGGCGCAAGATGAAAGTGTTTTGACATTGCGGCCCGATGGTTCGCGTGCCGATAAGCCTTATCCGCTCGAGCCTGCCGTGGTCGAATACGCTGAAGAGGTTACGGAGACCTGGCTGGAAAACCTTAAGATGTTCCCGGCCCTGCGTCACGTGATGTTCCATTCCGAATGGCAGCAGCCGTTTGCCGTCAATCCGGCCGCCGTCGAGCTTGCCCGCAAGGAAACCGGCCTCGATATCACTACCTTTATCACCGACTCGGGCCGCATGCGGCCCGTCGACTTTAAAACCATTCCCGGCGGCATTATGCCGGACGACCACCCGGACTACCGGTTTCTCCAGTGGTGGTGGCAGCGGGGCCACGGTACCGCGCCGCTCAACGAAAAGCTCGGCGCCATCGCGAAGCGGCTTAAGCCCGAAGCCATCACATGGCACGAGCCGTACCGGCTGGCGCCCGTGCGAAACTCGCACAAAGGCCTCGATTGCATCGCTACCTGGACGTACGGCCACCCCGACATCAAGCGGCTCGTCTACACCACCTACCTGCAAGCCGCCGCCCGGCCGGAAAACCAGCTTGTTCAGCAGGACATCACGCTGTTCCTTTACGGCCGGTTTGTCGTGCCGCTGGGCGAGTCGACCGCCGAGTTGGGCAACGATTTCGCCGGGCGAGATCCTTATTTCACCGCCGGGCCCGATTATGCGCGCGAGGCGATCTGGCTCGTGCTCTCGCAACGGCCCGATATCCTGGCGTTCTACTCGGCGGGCCGGCTCTCGCCCGACAACCCCGCGCTTGACCCGTTTATCAGTTCGCCGGAAACTTTTATGGCCATCGGCCAGACGTGCGAGGCGCTCGTGCAGCCCTACGGCCCGGCCATCCGCCGCTCCGAGCGCGTCCGGCCGCGCACGGCCCTGCTGATGTCGGCTGCCGCGACATGGTTCAACCGCGGGCCGAGCGTGCGCGGGTATGCCAACGAGCAGACACTGCCTTACGCCACGCTGCTGATGATGAACCACGTCCCGTTCGAAGTCCTGCTCGACGAGGACATCACCGAGGGCGCGCTCGACAACTACGACACGCTCGTGTTGCCGGTTGCAAGCACGCTCACGGCCACGATGCACGAAAAGATCCGCAATTTTGCGCAGGCCGGCAAGAAGGTCATTGCCCAGAAACCCGTCGCCGCCGATTTACCGGGCATCGTGCTCACCGAGTTCGATTTTTCCCACCAGGCGCGCGTTGACGGCAACCACCTCGCCAAAGGGACAGCCGTCACTGCCGAAGAGGATCGCGACATCATGGAAGGGTACGCCGCCGAACTCGCCCCGCTGCTTGCGGGCGTGCCCCGCATTGCCGATTCCGAGTCGCCGCGCGTGATCGTCAACTCGCTCGAGGCCGGCCGGGCCCGGTACCACTTCTTCGTCAACGACGACCGCACCTACGGTCCCAGGTTTGGCGAATACGAACTCCACTTCGAGCTCGGCGCGCCGCAAACGGCCGAGATGTCCGTTGCCCTGGACGGCCGGCCCGTTCTCTACGACGCGATGCAGCGCGAGCGTATCGAGTATGCCGAAGACAATGGGCGCGCGAGGTTCAAGCTCCGGCTGCCCGCGGCCAGGGGCAAGCTGGTTGTCCAACTGCCCGAGCCTATGGGAAAGCTTGAAGTCCAAGCCCCCAAAGCGGCTAAACCCGGCGAAACAGTCGAGATCCAGATCCAGGTTTTGGGCGCGTCAGGCGAACTTCTGGACGCCTCGTTGCCGCTCGAGGTTACTTACAATGATCCCATGAACGTAACCACGTCCCGCTATACGGCTACGGACAATGGCCGTGCAATCCTTACTTTCACCCCGGCCGTAAACGATCCTCCGGGGGAATGGACGGTCCGCGTTGCCGATCTTGTTGCCGGGAAAACCGCCGAAGCCGTCATCGAGGCGAAGTAGCCGTGGACTAACGGGCCGCGCCGGCTATTCCACCACGTGCACCGGTTGCCCTTCCTTATCCGTGACGCGCACGCTGAACCCCCACCCGGATCCCAATTGGGCGACCTTCACGAGAACCGTGTTGAGACCTTTCCGTCCCTGAACCTCGAGCGAGTCCTGGTCGGGCACGTAGCCGCGGCCGCCGTCATAGCGCCCGGCCTCGCGGCCGTTGAACCAGAGCTTGTAGCCGTCGTTGGTGCCCACCTTCAACACGATGGGCCCGTCCTGTGCGAGCTGGATTTCGGCGTAGGCGTAAACGGCCACGTTGGCGTAATCTCCGTAGATGCCCGCCAGGTTGACCTCGCCCGTCGGCCGCACGGTCAGATACCGCTGCCACTGGTACTTTTTGCCCTCGATCTTGCAGGGCTTGGCCGTGTCGACCCGCTCGCCCTGAAACGGGTTCTCATCGAGCGGGTGCTGGTCATTCCACGGCGCCGGGCCCAGCAGCCGCCATTGGCAAACACAGCCGTTTGCCGCCGCTTCGGCAACGGGATCGACGCCAAGCTCTTTCAGCCGCGCCAGCACGGTTTCGCGCTCTTCCTGGCTGTGCACATTTTCCAGCGCCATCGCTACCCGGCTTACGACTTCGGCGCGCGCGGTCTCGCTGCCCGCCGCGCCGGAGACGCCGTCGAGATATGCCTGCAACGCCCGCATACCGCCGTAACAGCACACCCGCCCGTCCGCCATTGCGAGCAGGATGCGCCCGCCGGCGTCTATCGCCAGCCCGTTCTGCCTCGGCGCCGAGTCGAGGTCGACGCTGAACGTCGTCTTGCCGCTCTCGCGGTCAATCGCCAACAGGCGGTAGCGGTTGCGGAAATCGCGTTCCCGGTCGGTCTCGCAAACGGCCACGGCAACGTTCGCCGCCAGCGCCAGGGCGAGCGTGCGGCAATCGCGCAACCCCCCGACATGCCACTGTGGCCGCGGAAAAAGCTTTACCGAATCGGCGGCGCCAAGAATGTCTTCCGTGGCGTACGCTGAGGGGACGTCCTCGCGGGCCCGTGCCAGCACCGTGAGCGTCTCGTCCCAAACCGGCGCGGTCCGGCCATCGGCCAACCGAACCTCGCGGCCTTCGGGCATCCGCAACTTGAACATGCCCGGGTTGACCACGTTCTGCATCGCCGAATAACGCAGGCGGCCGCCGAAAACCACGCTGTCCCCGCCCATCACGCCGATTTCCTCGCCCCGGTTGGCTTCGGGCGAGCCGTCTTTCGGTGCCGGGCCAAGATACTTGCCGGTGCCGAGGTCGTACTCGGCGGGCGAGATAACATTGCCGCCGCTCATGTAAAGCCGGCCATTGGCGGCGGTGAGGTTGCCCTGCGCCGACACGCCTTTGCGTAACTCCGGCCTGAGCCAGCCCGAATCTTCGTTGACCCACTCGGGCTCGCCGGTTTTGGCGTCGAGCGCGTACACGTACGTGCCGTCGTAGTCGATGATGCCCGCGGCGAAGTATGCCTTGCCTTTGTGAATCAGCACGCCGCTGTTGACCGGCCACGTCGAGCACAGGTGGCCGTAAACCGGGATGCGCCGCGTCACCGGCGACGCGTCGAAACGCCAGAGCAACTCGCCCGTCGCCGCGTCCAGGCAATAGACGAACCCGTCGCCCGACCCCGCGTACGCCCGGCCGTCCCATACGGTCGGCGGCTGCGTGACGGGCCCGGCCGTGCGGTACGTCCAGCGTTTCGCGCCGGTCGCGGCGTCCAGAGCGCGCACTGTGCCGTCGTCGCCGGCCAGGAACACCATCCCGCCGGCGGCCGTCGGCGCCGCCACCAAGCAGGCCGGGTCCGCCTGCCAGGTCCACAACGGCTGCAACGGACCTTCCACATCGGCCGGCGACGAGCCCGAGCGCTCGCTGTCGCCGCGGTACGTCCACCAGTCGTCTTGTGTGCATTTCAGCCCGGAGCATTTCGTCGAACTCGCCTCGAGCCGGCCGCTCGGCGGGCGCGCCTCGATTTTTTCCGGCGCGGACGCCAGCGCGGCCGTGCCCATTATCTCGAGGTTGCAATCGCAGAGCCACGGGCCGAGATAAAGCAGCCCATTCGCGCCGATGACGCCGTCGTTGCAGGCCGGCCGCATCGAGCCGTCGTAGGTGAACGTGCCGGCCGCGCGGTCGTACCGCGTGACGCCTTCCGGCCAGCCCCGCACAAAGAACGAATCCGGCGTCGCCGTCAGCCGCGCGCACGACCGTTTTTTAAACCCGAGGTCGCGCTTTGTCTCACCGCTGAGCGGATCGAGTTCAAGCGTGCTGCCCTCCTCGCCGATTCCGCAGTACGCGAAACCGTCGGTGAAAATGACATTCGGGTTGCTGGTGGTTTTTTCGCGATGCCACAGCAGGCTACCGTCGTCTTTCGACACGGCCACGAGGTTCATTTGCGTTTGCGCCTCGTAAAAGAGCGCCGCGGGCGTGTACACGCAGTAGCAGGTCGTTTTGAAGCCCGGCGTCGAAGTCAGGCCCCGGCCGGGTTCATTGATCAGCCGCCGCGTTTCCGCGTCGTCGTTCAGCCACACCACCTCGCCCGTCTCCGCGTCAAGACACCCCAGCCGCGCGTCCGGCGCATAGAAGAAAACCTTGCCCTCGCCCATGGCCATCGCCCGCGAGTCCACCGGCGCGGGCTCGCGGTGCATCCACAAAATGTTTCCCGCCTCGAGATCGTACGCCAGGATCGTCTCGCCGAACCCCCACGGCACCCGCGGCTCCCGGTAGTACCCGCGGCTCAGCTCGTTCCAGCTCCACGCCGGGAAGGGGCTCCGCACCAGCGTCGTTTCGGCGGGATCGCGTCCCTGTCCCGCCAGCGCGTACAGCGTGTCGCCAACCAGCGCAATCCACTTCCATTCCGTGCCGGATTCGGGAACACAGATACGCCCTATCTCCCGGCCCGTTTCCGGTTCGATCAAGATGCAGCCCGGGTTGGCCGGGTCGATCATGTAAAAGGTGTCGGCCGTCGCAATAAACGCCGACCGGTGCATAAGGTAGCCGTCCGGCACGCGGCGTTGCCACAATTCCGCGCCGTTGTAGCCGTTCCGCGCCAGGATCGTGTTCAGCCAGCCCTCCTCGCGCTCGTGGTGTGCGATGTGGCCCATCGCGACAAACGTGCGCCCGCCGGCCACCGTGGTTATGGCGGGCATGGTGATGTAATACGGCAGGCCGAGCCATTGCGTCCGGTACGGCGCCCGGATCACCGTGTCGTGCGACACAGGGTTGTTGTCGGGCTCGTGCTCCCAATGCGTCCACTCGTCCACGCCGGGCGTCGCCGGTTTCTGAAACACGGCGAGACCGCTGTCGTTTCGCAGGGCCGTCCAATCGCCAGCCGATTTGCCTCCGCTCAGCAACACCAGCCGCCCGAGCGGGCGCAACACGCGCCGAAGTTCTTCCCCGTCGTGAAACCCCGGCCGCTCGATCACCACCAGGTCAACCAGCCCGTCCGCGTAGGGCAGCCGTTCCACCGTCCATCGTTCCGGCACAAATCGCTCCAGCGGCAGCCTCAGTTCCGCTGCCGCAGCCCACGCCGCCGATACGCCCGCGTCATTTGGCAGCAACGCGTGCACAAGAAACCCGCTATGCTGAGCCAGTCCAATCGCCAGCGATACGTCATCCCCCGCCACCACGCAACAGATACCTCGCGACGTGCCGGCCACCCCAAGCACGTCCTCCGACGTAACGCCCGCTTCAGCCGAAACCGCCCCCAGCAAAATCAGGCAAAGCAAAAACCGTGAAGGCCGCATGACAAAATCCCTCCCAGTAAGAATCCACAACCCCCATATTAGACGGAAACACCCGCTCACGCAATGGGGCGGTTTCACTAAATGAAACGGGCATAGCCGTTGCAGCCCCGTTCTTTCGCTGCAAAAAGAAGCTATCTGGCTATAGGCAGCATGCGTACGCGAATTCGCATTTCTTCGAACACAGCCACGCAACCCTGCTTGAGCAGATCTTCGATTGCAGGCAGGTTTGCCAGAAGCAATTGAACTTGTTGTGGGGGCCTGCGATCAGCGCCGCGGCGGAACAGAATCACCGAGGGTTGTTTTTGCTCTCTTAGTGCAAGGAGAGTTCCAAAATCAGTATCAGCCGACATAAGAATGCGCTCATCATTGGCGGCCCACGTGAGGATTTCCTCATCATCCGCAGAGGCTAGCCCTATGTCACGCACATGAAGGGCATCATGTCCCTTTTCCCGCAGTTTTGCCGCCACCAGAGGTGACAGAGCATTATCGACAAGAAATCTCACGGCTTCGCCAGCGGAAGCTCGCGTTCGCGGACGGCCTCGGCGGCGTAACGCAACGCCTCGCGAATGTCTTCGGCCTCAAGATCGGGATAGGCATCTAGAATTTCCCTCTCTGACATCTGGTCAGCAACCATGGCAACCACCGTTGCCACTGGAATGCGAAGTCCCCGGATGCACGGAAGTCCATCCATTTGCTTCGGGTTTACAGTGATCCGCTCGTACTGCATTGGATTGGCTCCCAAATTGTTTGCCCACCTCTCGTTTCACTTACTGTATCATTTTCGTCCTGCGTCAGTCACTTTGCGACAACTGTAAGAGAGGCGGCGAAGTTAGACGAAAAAGGATGTCGATTCCTCTTCTACAAACCTTGTGCCGTCGCTTCGTGACCCTCTAAAATGGGCCTCAACGGAAAGGAGCTTTCTATGTCTGCACTTGTTCTTCTCCTTGCTTTTCCCGCGCCGCCGCAGGCTGCCCCGGTAGACGTGGCCGGCGTTTGGACGGTTCAGGTCGGGCCGGGGACGTTTACCGTGGGCGGGCGGGACGTGACACTGGACAAAGCCGTAGTGGTTGACATCCAGCCGCCGGAAATTTTTCACGTGCTGAACGAGCGCCACTCCGGCTTGTCCGTGTTCGATGAAAAAGCCGGCGGTTGGCGAAAGGGCGCGCGGTTGCGCCGCGTTATCGCCCAGGAATGCACGGCCACCGGTCTTGTTGATCCGGAGTCCATCAAGGTCAGGCCGGGTCCCGGCGAGCCTCCCTTCACGCTCGGCGTCGATTACGCCATCGACGGGTTCTGGGCGACCGTAGGCCGGCTGGAAGGCGGCGCGATTGGGGCGGGCCAGGAGGTGTGCATTGACTACGACTATCGCCTCTCCCGCATCGACACAATCTGCGCCGATGCCGCCGGCAAGCTCACCGTCGTTCAAGGCGAGGCCGCTGTCGCGCTCGCCATACCGCCCCCGTTGCCCGACGGAAAAACCGCCATTGCCAATATCTATATGCGCGGCGGAATCAGGAAGATCGACCGCGAACACCTTTACCCGATTCAGCCGGCCAAATTTGCGGCCCCGGCGCCCGTTGCCGAAAAGCTGCTCCCGAAAACGCTCGCCAAGCTGCGCGCCGGCCAGCCTGTCACAATTGTGGCGTTCGGCGACAGCGTTACCAACGGCGGCGGCGTCGAAAAGGCCGAAGACTGGTACCAGAACCAGTTTCTGGTCCGGCTACAGGAGCGGTTTCCCCAGGCGGACATCCGCATGCTGACCGCCGCGTGGGGCGGCGCGTCGAGCAAGAGGTATCTTGAAGCGCCGCGGGGCGGCGAGCACGATTTCGTCCGCGATGTCCTTGAGCCCAACCCCGACCTTGTGACGATCGAGTTCGTCAACGACGCGTACCTCGACGAGGCCGGCGTCGCCCGCCACTATGCCGGGATCGTCGAACAGATTCGCGGCGTCGGCGCCGAAATCGTGCTGATCACACCGCACCTCGTCCGGCCCGACTGGATGGGCGTCGAGAGCACAATGTTCACCGAAGATCCCCGGCCCTACGTCAAAGGCCTGAAGGCGTTTGCCGCCGAAAACAAAATCGCCCTCGCTGATGCGAGCGCCCGCTGGCTCCGCCTCAGGGTCCAAGGCATCCCTTACCAGACCCTCCTTGCGAACGACATCAACCACCCCGACAAGCGAGGCCATGCCATTTTCGCCGAGGCCCTAATGGCCCTGCTTCCTGACAAGTAGGAGTCAGCGCGAGGACAAGAGTGTCGTGGCGAGAGTTGCATCTTACTGCATAAAATCGGCATAATGAGGAGGTTACACTGTGGCAGTATCACTTACGGGGACAGAATGAAAAGCAGTTTCAGCAGCTTCTACTATGCTTTGGCGGTGTTTGCGGTAGCCTGTGCGACGCTAATTCTCCAGATTGTTCAGACGCGCATCTACGCGTTCGTTTTCTGGAATCATCTTGTGTATTTCATAATCTCGATTGCGTTGCTGGGATTCGGTGTTAGCGGCACGTGGCTTGCTTTTGGAAAGCAGACGCGGCTGGCGCGGTTGTTGACGCTGGAGTTGTCGGCAGCGGCTTTTGTCGCGACGGCCCTTTTCTCGGCGCTGCTGGTGCCGCAGATGCGGTTCTCCATGGGGGTCCTGCTAAACAGCGAGTGGCACCTTCTGCGGCTCATGGCAACGTATGGCACGGCGGTTTTGCCCTACTTTTTTGCCGGCTGGATTCTCGGAGTCATTTACCGCGACCTCGCGGAAGACATACATTCGCTGTACTTCTTTGACCTGATTGGGGCGGGCGCCGGTTGTCTGCTGGTGTTGGGCCTGATCCGGCCGCTTGGCGCGGTGGGCCTGGTGCAATTGACGTGCCTGCTGGTGGCCGTGCCGATACTCGGCGGCGCGTACCTGCGCAGCAGAAGAAAGATTGTTCTGGCGGCACTGCTCGGCATTGTGGCGACGTGCGCCGGCCTTTTTGTGATGCGCAACCGGATCGAAATGGGCTATATGCCTGACGAGAGCAAGGGATTCAGCAAAGCGTTGGCGGCGACCGAGCGTCAGCCGGTCGTGGAGTTCACCGAGTGGAACTCGGTGGCGCGCACGGACGTGGTCGGCGCTAAAAAGGATCGGCAAAAGCGCGTCTTCATCGACGGCGACGCGTGGACCGACATGGCCATTAACACCAAGGCCAGCGGTCCGCCGCCTCCCTCGGATCCGGCCACTGGCCCGCACGTGCCGTATCGGGTGCCATACCTTCTGGAGCGACCGCGGGACGACGTGCTTGTAGTTGGTTCCGGCGGCGGGCGTAACGTCTGGACGGCGCTGCGCGCCGGGGCGTCTCACGTCGATGCGGTCGAAATCAACCCGTCAACGACGCGCATTGTCGTCGACGAGTATCGGGAGACAACGCACGGCTTGTTTCTACGGCCGGAGGTGACGTTGTGGACCGAAGAAGGCCGCAGTTTTCTGCGCAGCCGGTCGCGTACCTATGATTTGATAACGCTGAACTCGATCGACACGTTCGCGGCGCTGGACGCGGGCGCGTACATGCTGGCGGAGAATTACCTTTACACGCTTGACGCGATGGTCGACTATGTCAAGCATCTTAAGCCGCAGGGAATGCTCAACATCACACGCTGGGACTATGCCGGGGAGACGCCGCGGCTGTTCGCGACAATGCTCGAGGCGCTGTATGTTTTGGGCTATGAAGAACCGTCCCGGCACATCGCGGCGGCGTCGCGGGAAGGCTGGACGGCAGTGATTGTCAGTCCCGCACCGTTTACAACGGATGAAATTGCAGCGTTACGCCGGCACTGCGCCGAGTGGGAAGGCACGTTTTACTTTCCGTTGCCCAAGAAAGAGCGGAAAACGCAGTTTCAGATCGATCTCAACGAGTACAGCGAGGCCCGGGCAGCGGGGCGCCAGGACGAATTCTTCGAGAACTACTACTACAATATCGCCCCCGTTACCGACGACAGTCCCTTCTTTTTTCACTACGAGAAACCGGGGAACCTGTTTCGTATCCTGATCGAACAGAGCCCGATGGACTTTGTGCGGGGGCACTGGCCATCTTTCACGTTGTACATACTTACGGCGCTGCTCGCGGTGGCGCTCGCGGTGTTTGTTTTCCTGCCGCTGCTGCGAAAGCAGCGGGGCCCTCTGCCGCATTTCGGGCTTTGGATCGTCTATTTCTGCTGCCTCGGGTTTGCTTTCATCTTTGTGGAAATCAGCCTGATGCAGCGGTTTGCGCTTTTGCTCGGGCATCCTGCGCGTTCGCTGGCGCTTGTGCTGGCGTCGTTGCTCATCTTCGCCGGCCTGGGCAGCTACTGCAAGGAGCGCTTCCGGATCCGCTTGCAGACGGCGCTCCTGCTGTTGGTCTTCGCTATTCTGGCCGCGGCTTTCGTTTATCCGCATATCGAGATCGCCATGCTCGGGCTGCCCTTGTGGTTGCGGGGCGCGCTATCGGTTCTGCTGGTGCTGCCTCTCGCCTTATTCATGGGCATGCCGTTCCCGGCGGGAATCAAGAGCGTGCAAAAACTGGGCAGCGACTCGGTACCGTGGATGCTGGGCGTGAACGGGGGCGCGACCGTTCTAGGATCGGTGCTGGCGATAATTTGCGCCATCACCTTCAACTTCACGACCGTGCTGGTACTGGCGGCGGCGGGTTACGCGCTCGCGCTGGTTCTGTACCGGGCACTGGGCCAGACGAACTGAGCCGCGGCAAACGAGACACGCGGAGCAAAAGCAAGGCGGGCAGGCAGATACCGAACGACATCTTTGTGCTTTATGTTTCCCATTTTTTGAGACACAGAGACAAGCGCCACGAGTTAACTCTCCAAGAACTTTTTGTCTAATTCTTTTCCTGCTTTCCGGCTTTTCCTAATTAAGATTTTGAATTAGGAAATCGGGAATATGGGAAAACACAAAAGAGAACCTTTTTTCAAACGCGGCCGTTGCCGTCAAGGAAAGGGTGAATCAGTTCGAACTATGAAGCACAAGATCTGTTGTGTTACATGCGTGATCAACAAAATCCACAACATGTAGCCGGCCGAAATGATGCCCAGAGACAAGCGCCACGAGTTAACTCTCCAAGAACTTTTTGTCTAATTCTTTTCCTGCTTTCCGGCTTTTCCTAATTAAGATTTTGAATTAGGAAATCGGGAATATGGGAAAACACAAAAGAGAACCTTTTTTCAAACGCGGCCGTTGCCGTCAAGGAAAGGGTGAATCAGTTCGAACTGCGCATGTACAACTGCCAATTGGCGCCAAGTAGGATCGACAACGACAGAGGTTTGAAAGGTGGTGCCGGGAGCGGGAGTCGAACCCGCACGGGGTATGAGCCCGCCGGATTTTGAGTCCGGTGCGTCTGCCAATTTCGCCATCCCGGCACGAGGGGGACAACTAAAGAATGATGCACTTTTTCCGCCGGAAGAGTCAAGAAATCCCTACCCCAAGTGAAAACCGGCAATTGTCAATCCGCAATTGTCAAAACCTGTCGAGCAGCCAGACGTATGGGTTGCGCTTGGGGAAGATGGTTTCGACGAGTGCGCGGGAGTGGGGGGTTAGCATGCGGCGTTTTTCGTTGAGGATGTCTTCGGCGTACCGGTAGCCGGTGATGAGGTAAATGAGATTTGCGCGGGTGAGTGTGACTTTGTTCGGGCCGGTAACTTGGGCGACGTCAATGGCGCCTTTGTTTGCGCGGATCCGGTAGGGTTCGCGGTCGAGCAGGATGGTGAACTCGATGCGCTCGTCGCGCAGGGCGCTCTGCTCCAACTGGCTCTCCCACTCGGGAATCATGCTTTCGAGCGTTTCGCCGATGTTCACCAGCGCCATCATGCCGTAGGGTACGCCCAGAATGTGCATCTCGTGGCTTGACTTGTACTGGAGCAGGAACCTTGCCAGCGCGTGCGTCGGCGGCACGTGAAACCGGATCTGCCCAAGCGCCTCGTCAGCGGCAAGTTTTGCGCACGTATGGAGCAGATCGCCCGCCGCTGCGCTGTCGGCAACGTCCGCTTCCTTGACGACAAAGAAGTCGCCTTCGCGGGCGCCGTGCAGGTAACCGATTACGCGGCCCTGCCCGTTGGTGAGGACGCGGGCGCCTTTCCAATGCATCCACTGGCTGGTGATATGGGCGCTCGAGCGCAGTAGCGAACAGGCCGTCGCCGTGTCGCCGGCCGAATGTATTTTCTGGATAGCGGGGATATCGCCCGGTTTGGCAAATCGCACCCGCAATCCTTTTTTCTCCGCCGCGGCCGCCTCGCCGGTTTCAATGACGGCATTGTGTTCGGCGAGCGTGACGGCGAACCCGAACCGGTGGTAAAAGTTGGGGATGCCGAACAACATCGAGACGTGATAGTTGTGCCGCTGCATATAGTCCAGCGCGTCCATCACGAGTGCGCTGGCCACGCCTTTTTCCCTGTGGCGCGGGATCGTGGTCACCCAGCCGAGCCCGCCGGTTTTCAGCCGGGCCTCGCCGAGCCGGATGGTTTCGGAATTGATGCGCAACGCCCCGGCAAGCTCGCCGTTCCACAACGCGATTCGGGTGTGCTCGCGCCGGTGGCCGGGGTAACCCGCGCCGCGCGATTCGATCCACCGCGTGGCGCGGTAATAATCGATGTCAAACGTTTTCGCAATGATATCGACGGCCAGCCGCAGTTCCTCGTCGTTCTCGACGGGCTTCACAGCCAACCGCGCGTCTTTTGGCGCCGCGTTCATCAAGCATCCTTTTATAAGCGCAATCCCCGCCGCGCACTGCGTGCGGCGAGGATAGGCTCCTCCGTCAACCGATTCTAACACGACCGGCCCCGCCCGGTTCACATTCTCTTGGAAATCTGCCCTTGTTTCCGGCCGATTAAGCGGACAAACCCCAGGTACCGCCCCTGATCTTCCCGAACCGGCCGCGTTTCGTTCGGAAACATGTTTTTTCCGGCGGCGTCGAGGGCTTCGAGAAATTCCGCCCACATCTGCGCCCCGTTTTCGAGCATGTCCGCGGTCTCGATATCGACGAGTTGGGTCAGCCCCCACGCTTGTTCCCACCACGCCAGCGTGCGGATCGAAGCACAGTCCGCCGGTCGCCACCATACCTCGCCCGACTCGTCTTCGCGGCCCAGGTGCTCGGGCACGACGTTATTCTCGAACTCGCGCGTCAGCGCTGGCACTACGATGCCTATCTGGCAGCCGTTCTTGAGCACGCGCAGCAGGTTGTTGAGGTACATCAGGTCGGTGCCGAAATAGTGGTACGAATCGAGGCTGACGATGGCGTCGAAAAAGTCTTCGGCAAACGGCAGTTCGTGCGCGTCGAAGTGCAGCGGGTACACCTGGTTTTCGAGGCCGGCTTCCCGGATGCGTTTCCAGTTCGAATTCGCGTCGATCCACAAGTCGGCCGCCCACACTTCCACGCCGAATTCGCGCGCAAGCATGATCGAGCTCATCGCCTTGCCGCAGCCAAGATCGAGCACACGCATTCCCGGCTTGAGTTGCATGTTTTCGGCCAGCCACTCCGTCAGACATAGGACGTTCGGCCCCATCTGGTTGTCCATCACCCAGTTGGGATCGTACTTGTTGCTCAGCGGGAACCGTTCGTTCCACAGCACGTGTTTTTTCTCGCTCATCTTTACTCCTCGTTGAAAACCTTTTTCATGGCGGCGATGTTCCTGGCATTGCCCGAGCCGTCGTCCGCGGGCAGCGTTGTCTTCGGATCGGGCCGGGCAAACCCGTACATGCCGACGTTTTTGAACCGCTCGTCGCGAAGCACCGCCGCCGCGTCGTGTTTCTCGCCCCATCCGCAGATGCATTGTATAAGCCGCGTATGCGCACCTGCTGCGGCCTTCGCTTCCTCCAGTTTCGCGGGATCGGGATGTTCGTTCATCAGCCAGTCCACTTCCCGCAACATTTTCGAGCCGGCCACCTGCGGATGCTGAAGATCATAGCAGCTCAGCCAGATAATGCAATCCGGTTTGGCCGACTTTGCCGCCGACCGGATGCAATTCCAGCACCTGTCCAGCGCGCGGCGGTTGAACTCCTGGATACTGTCCTCGTCCATCGCCTCATCGCCTGGCCACGGCTTACCGAATAGTTCCGCATACATCCGTTTCTCGCAATCCAGCCACTTGTACGGCTTGTCCGCGTAAAAATGCGAACCGTTGAACACCCAATCGATCATGAACCCGTCGATCCCGGTGCGCTCGAGGGCTTCAGGTATGACCTTGCCGAGGTAGTCCAGATATTCGGACGTGAACGGTATGGCGATCGCGTTGGGTAGATCGTGGGAAAGTTCGGGGTGCTGTTCGCTCCAATACGTGTTCGCCCCGATGCAGAAATAGCCCATCACCCGAAGCCCCTCGGCATGAGCCAGCTCAACGACCTCTTTCAAAAATTCGCCCTTCATGCCCGGTTGCACCGGAGCGGCCGCGCTACGGTACCAGGCGTAGCCGGGGCAACTCACGCAAAACGTTTGAATTGTGTTTACCCCCAACTCGCGGTACCACTCCACATGCTCGCGGGCCGATGCTTCCGCGTACATTCCCGGCGGCGCAAAACCTTGCTCGCCCCAGTTGAAATCTACGCAAAAAGCTTTAATCCGTTCCGCAAACGCCCCGCCGGGGCTTTGTGCCACGATGAGCGAAATCGCGGCCAAGGCCGACAGTACACGCATGGCATGTCCCTCCTCCCCGGCAATCTAAACCAAACTCCCAGCCGCAGTCCAGCAACTCTCATGGATAAACCTGCTTTGACACACGCCCATTTCTGGGCTAAAGTTAATAGCGCGGAGAAGGCAGTGATGTTGCGAGGTTTGGAGGGGAGACTTATGAAGGGATGCAACCGGTGCGAAATTCTGCCAAGCCCGTTACCGGAATCGGGCCTGCTGTACATCGCGCCCCCGGCTCCGCCTGTCACCGCCAGCATCTGCGGTTTTCTGCGCCGCAGTAAGATTCCTTACTCGCAACCGTACGAGAATATCTACGAAGTTAAGCTGGGCCCGGGCGTGCTGGTTAAACTTGTGGCGGAGCATTTGTCCGAACTCAGCCAGCAAGAGTTGAACGACACCAAGTGCCTTGTTGCCGAGGATGGCGCTGCTCCGACTGTGCCGGATCTCATGCGGATGCAGCCGCTCAGCGAACTTCTCGCACGCATACAGGGCGACTGGCTGCTCGAACTGCTCCGGGAAGACCGGTTGCGCACGGTGTTTCAGCCGATTGTCGAGGTGGCCGAGCCCAACCGGATTTACGGCTACGAGTGCCTTATCCGTGGTTTAGGGAGCACCGGTGAACTGATTCAGCCCACCGAGATGTTCCGGTTGGCCAAATCGGCCGACCTGCTGTTCCACCTCGACCGGCTCACCCGGCTTTCCGTGATTCGCGACGTCATCCGGAGCTCGATTGGCGTGTGTGTGTTCATCAACTTTATGCCGTCGGCCGTTTACGTGCCGAAATACTGCCTGGAATCGACTGTGAAAGCATTGGAAAAATCCGGCATTCCGAATTCGCGCGTCGTGTTCGAGGTGGTGGAATCCGACGAAGTCCGCGATATGAAGCATCTGGTAAACGTGCTGAACTATTACCGTGAGAATGGATTCCGCATCGCCCTCGATGATCTCGGCGCCGGCTATTCTTCGCTTCGAATGCTGTACCACCTCAAGCCGGACTTCATAAAAGTCGACGCCAGCCTCATTCACGATGTAGACAAGGACGCGTACAAGTCCAACATCGCCGCAAACCTGCTCGAACTCGCCCGGAAGCTTAAGATCAAGACGATTGCCGAAGGCATCGAAAGGCCCGGCGAGTGGGCTTGGGTAAAACATCACGGAGCCGATTACGCCCAGGGTTACCTGTTTGCCAAACCCGACGTGCAACCGCCAAAATCCGCCGGCGCATAGACGAGTTCCGACGCGAAGGATACTTCTGTACGTCCTGCTAGCGGCTCACGCCCAATTCTTGTTCAAGCTTTTCCTGTAGCCGGTTCAGGTGTTCCTCAACTCGGACGCGCATCAGCTCCACTTCTTCCGGCGAATCGTCCGGCGGCGGCTCAATGGGTTCGTCCAACTCCAGAATGACGCGTGCACCCGGCCTGGGCACTGGCATCCGATCCCACGATCCAAGCCGCCGCGCGGGGGCCGCCGCGATAGCCACTGGAATCACCGCAACGTTTGCCCGCGCCGCAAGAATGGCGGCGCCCGGTTTGGCCAACCGCCGCGGCCCCCTGGGGCCGTCCAGTGTAATTCCGATGCAAGGTACGCGCTTGATCGCTTCCTGAAGATTGGCGACGGCTTCCGATCCGCCGCGCGACGATGAGCCGCGTACAGCAAACGATCCGAACCGGCGGACGACACGGGCGGCGAACTCTCCGTCGAAACTGTAGCTGGTGAGCGTATGGTAGCCGGCGTTTCGGAAAAAATACACGGCAAACGCCATTGATTCGTGCCAGAACGCCAATATTGCGTGCCGCCGTTCCGTCTCTATCCGCTGCAGAATTTCTGTTTGGCGCTGCTCCTTTTTACAGGTAGCCATGAGGGCCTTCAGGCTGAAAGCCAGCACGGGCGGGCCAAACCGGAGCACGATCCGCTGCTTAAGGGTAAAAGTGTACGGGCTGTCGTAAAGCAGCCCCGGAATGCGGTTCACGTGTTTTCCAGGCTCTTGACGAGTTGCCAAACGACGCGCGTGCGGGGCGTTGGCAACGATGCGAGCTCTGCCCGGCGAAGGATTTCGCCGCTGATCGCGTCGATTTCGGTTTTCCTGCCGGCGCGGATGTCCTGCAACATCGAACTGATGTTATCGGCAGTGTCTCTGCAGATCTCTTCGGCCCGCTCGACCAGGCTGTATTCGAACCGGTAGCCCTCGGTAGCGGCGATCTTGGCCGCCTCGACCACGAGATCGCGCATGAGTTGGCGTGCCTCGGTAAGTTCGAGCAACCGGCCGTTGGGTACGTTGAGCAACGCGGTCAGCGGATTGATGCCGGAGTTGATGGCCGCCTTTTCCCAGAGCTTCTGCCCGGGCGCTTCGGTTACTTCCACTTCGAACCCGGCTTTACCGAGAATATCGGCGGCGGTCTGCGTCGGGCACGAGGTCCATGATCCGAATGTAGTCAACCCGGCCGCGACATGGCGGACGCGCCCTTCGCCAAGCAGCGTGGCCGCTTCACACGTCGTGCCCGCCAGGATGCACGACGAGCCCACAAGCGAGCATAAAGCCTCCACGTTGCTCAAACCGTTCTGCAACGTGAGCACCACGGTGTTGCGCGGCAGCTTCAAAGAGGCCGTCGAGTGCGATTTCGTCAACACCACCAGCAGGTCTTGCCCGTCCGGCACGTGTGTGGATACGGCGGGTCTGACGACAAGCGTGCCGTCGGGCGTTTCAATTTCGATACCCGACTGCTGGAGGCGCGCCGCCCGGTCACTTCGGTAGTCGACGAGCGTCGTCTGTACGCCGCTCAGTGCCAGGCGCGCTGAAAACAGGCATCCCATTGCCCCCGGCCCAATCACTGCTGCTTTCATACGTTGATCCTTTCCGCGGTCAGCGTGTCCGCACGAAACAGTCCGAGAATCCTTTGTTCTTGCGCAAGTCGTTGCATGCGTCCTGGGCGGCTTTTCTGTCGGGATGGTTGCCGACTACGACACAGATCCGCGCGCCGCCTTTCGTAACGAGCAACTCGGGCTGCAACCCTTGGCTTTCCAGCTCCTTCTTCAGGCGGAGCGCCTGTTGTTCCCGGGTCGATGACGAAAGCGCCGCAAGCTGCACTGTGTAAACGGCTTTGGGGGGCGTGTCGGGTGCAGGTTTAAACACAGGTTCCAATGTCTCCGGCTCGGTGGCGGCCGTCGGCGCATCTTGCGGTTTTGCGGCAGCAGCCTCAGCGACCGGCGCCGGTTCAGTGTCGACGACAGGGTTGAGTTCGGGCGGCTTCGCGGCCGTTCGTTGCTTCTCCGGCGCCTTTTCTTTCTTTTCTGGCGGTTCCGACTGTGGCTTGGCGGAATCATCCAAGAGTGCGGCGTCTTCTTTGGTGGCCGGGGCGGGGGCCGGTTCTTTATTTTCCGGTTTATCGGATTCGGTGGGTTTCGCGGGTGGGACCGGATGTTCGTTTGGCCGTGGCGGTTCTTTTACGACATCGGGTTTCGGTGGTGGACCGGGAAATTTCGGCGCGGGCGGGCTGGCCGGCACGACGGGTATCCTTGGGGAAGTCTGCATGCCTTGTCCGGAAACGGGCGTGATTTTCGGTTTGTTGGCAGGGTCGGGAGGCGCCGGAAGCACGGGCGGTTTCGCCGCAGTAGGCGTTACCCCGGTTCCCGAGGGTTTTAACGCCAGGCGGTCCTCGCCGCGCCGCCGGTTTCGCTCGTCGTACTTGCCCACGATTACGCCCAGCGAAAAGCAGATTAAGGCCGCGCACAACGCCACGCAAATCGCCACGACAAGCTGGCTTGACGTGAGGTCGGCCGTGATACGGGGACCATTGGATTTTCTAGTTTTGTTCGGCTTGAGCATCTGATTGAGCCTCTTCAGCCTCTTCGGGCGGCTGATCGTTTTCCAACCGGGCAAGCCGCTCCATCAAAGTCACGCGCCCCGCTTCCAGTTCCGCGTATGAGAGCCCCGGGTCCCGTGCCTCGATCAGGCGGTCCGCTATCCGGTCCGTAAAAAGGGCTACCCGAACCTCGCAGTCAGTCTCAGTCCCGTCAGATTCTTTGAGGAGCCGAAACACCTTTTGGCGCCGGAGCAACTGTGCCGCCAAGTAGGCCACGGCCGTCTCGCTGCGGTCCTCGCATTCGGCGGCGTCGTAAAACACCTGGCGCAAGGGCGAGAATACCTCCGGCGGCTCCTGTTCTGCAACCTTCGGGTCGTAGAACTTCGGCGTCCACACGGAAAAAGCCCCTTGGGCCTTTTCCGGATTCCAGCAGTTTGCGCAGTAGTCTTCACGCAAGAATGCCTGGTTTTCGATCCTCACGAGCGAGTTCATTTCCTGCTCGTGTACAAACGGTTCCTGACATGACGCGCAGGCCCGCGCGCTTTTACTGATTTTGATCTCCATATTTTCCTTGCAGTTTTTCCATTCTGAGCCGGGAGAGGCTTGAATCCCCCCGCGGACGTCCCGTTCATTTTACATCCCCATGATTCCCCCGCCAATTTTAAGCAAGTCGACCAGGATTTTTCTAGGTATATCAAGCACTTTCATGGCGTCGCTTGTGGCTTCCAACGCGCTGCTTACTACGGTGACGTGCACCGGCGGCAAAGAGGCCAGCTCAGCCTTCGGATTAAAAATCGGGCCTTTCACATTAAACGAAAGCTCGACATTCTGCTGGGCAAGCCGCAATCCCTGGACGTTCATGTTGTCGCGCAGCGCCGGTATTTTTTCCGCCAAATCCGGCGAAATCGCCACCTTGAAGTTATAGTCCACATCACCGTCGAGCACGAACTGGCCGTTGCCGGTGACGTTTATGCCGTTGGATTCAAGCCGCAGGTTGTTCGTAGTCACGAGGTCACTTTCCAGCCCAACGTCCGTTTTAAAAGAAGAAAACTTGAGGCTGACGGGTATCGACGTGATTTGGTTTTCCAGCCGGCCCTGCAATTTGGAGATCACGTAGTCGGCGCTGAGCTGGCCGTCGGCGATGTCGACTTTGCCTTTGCCCGTGAGCGTACCGGGATCGTCCGAATCGACCGAATAGGCGATCTCACCGGACGTCTTGCCGGCCACGATGTCGGCGTACCCCAGTTGCCGCGTCAGATAGCCCGCCTGAATACCGTTCCACTTGAACGCGAGCTCGGTCCGGTTGTCGTCGCGAAATCTGCGGTAGGCGCCGTCCACCTGCCCGCCGCCATCGAGAACCGCCCGGAACGCGCTCAATCCGCTTTCCTTCCCCTGCATGTAGGCCTTGCCTTTGAAATCTTTGCCCTTCCAGTGGCCCACTTCGACGATTCCGCCGGCCAAGTCGATGGCCCAGTTTCGTTCGGTAAGGGTGTACTTCTTCTTGGCCTCCGCGGGGAGGTCGAGCGGTGCAAACCACTTCGATTTCAAAGGCGGCAAAACCGCTTTTTTCGCGGCAAGGCTTACAGCCGCCGGTGTGTTCGGCGAATCTTCAATCGCCGCGGTTACGTTCAGCTTGGTGAACTGCATCGGTGTGTCGTTGCACTCCGCGTGCATGGAAAACTGTTCAAGCCCGGCTTGGAGGTCAACTTTCCAAGGCGAATCCTTCGCCTCCCGCTGCCAAACAACTTGCATTTCGTTTGCGCCGCTGCCGCTGATTTCATACGGTACCCGGATGCAGCGGCCAAGCGCGTTGACGTCCAGCTTTGACGACGACGCCTTCATAACGCGAGGTTCCCACTTGGGCTTTGCGCCGGCTGAAAACCGCGCTTCCACATTGAACTCCGAACTTGCCAGCGCCGCCTGGCCCCCGACCACCAGGCTTTTTCCCGGGACCAGTTCGATTGTGACATCCTTGCACGCCGCGCCAATCCCCGCAGGCTTGGAGAGCCACCATTGGTACGCCAAATCCGCCTGTGTCGCGTCCACGTCGGCCGTAACGGTCATTTTTGCCGGATTTCTCACGATGTTGCAGCGCACGTTGACCGGGCCTTTGGCCGTCAACCCATTAAGCATGTCCGGCGGGAGCACCGTTTCCAGCGCCGGTAACGTTCCCGCTGCATTCAGTTCCAGCTGTTTTGAAGCAAAATCGTAGGCGATGCCGCCCACAAACGGGTTACCGCCGATTTCGGCCGTAAGCGGATCGACCGTGAGCCGGTTTTCCGCGATCTTCAGCGTCCCCGCCACTTTTTCCGCCGTGATGCCGGTCGCCTCGTGCGAGAGCGATCCGTCCACCACGCTGAAGGAGCCGGCCGGGCTGTCGGAACGGCTGTTCCAGGCAAGCGTCATCACCCCCAGCCGCAGCGTTCCGCGCGGCGCGGCGGTGTCCTTGGGCTCGAATCCGAACTCGCCGCCGCTGATGTTGCCCTGCACGCTGATTACGGGTTCTTCCGTTGTGCCCTGTAACTCGAGCTGGAGTTCGTACGGTTCCTGAAACTTCAGGCCCAGAATTCCGTACTCCTTGGCGCGGCCCGTCATGGAGTAATCGAGCACGTCGGTGAGGGGAAGCTGGGTTACGTCCAGTTTCAGATCAAACTCGGGCACGGCCCGCGCAAAGGAAATCGAGCCTTCGAGCCGGCCCGCGATCTGGTTGGATTCCGCACGGGCCGCATTAAGAGTCAGGACATGGGTGGCAAGGTCGTAGCTGGCGATGCCGCCGGTCAGCATGCCCTGCGCCGGAAGCAGAAACGCCGGCTGGCCTTGCAAGGCCACGTCTTCGAACGCGCTCTCGAATGCGAGGATGATCGTGTTGTTCGGGTAGCCGGCGATGCGAACGTTCGGCGTCATCCGGCCCGACTTAATGAACTGGTGTGAGGCCGGCAGGAAAACGGCCACGTCGTCCGGCCCGATGCCCGCGCATTCCATCCGGAGGTCGAAATCTTCCAGCGACGTGTAACGGAGATCCATCTTGGCGTCTTTGCCCGCGTCCTGCCCGAGGCGGCCGGACAGCTTGGCGGTGATGTCCGGCGAATCTTCCAATCGGCAGATATCGAAGTTGAAACCGGTGACAATCAACTCGCTGTCGCCGACAATGTTGACGATTTCCAGCGTCGAATTCGCGCCCGTGAGCCGGAACGACGGCGTGTCCAGCAGGCTGTCGTCACGGTTCAGGTGAAACCCGCCCGGCGTCAGCCACTGCGCGTCTGCCGGCCTTACCGCCCGGATCTTCGAGCGGTCGGCCACGATCCGCTCGACGGTCACTTGGCCGTAGATCAGGTCCACGATGTTGATGTGAATGAGGCAAACCGGGGCCTCGACTGTGACGGCCGGGCCGGCTTTCGCTTCGAACTGTACCTCCACGTCATTCAGCCGCAACCCCCGCAGGCCGTTCACCAGAACCGACCCAACCTGCAGCCGCGCCCCCGTCCGCGACTCTACTTCCGCCTGCACCGATGCGCGCAGCCCTTCCAGCTTGTATTTAAGATAGAGGGCGCCGCCCGCGAACACGGCCGTGACGATCAGCAACGCCACCAGCCAGGCGCGAGTCCGGTGGCTGTACCGGTCTGATTGCGAGTCTGTGCTGCTATCGGCCAACGTTTATCTTCCTTCGTGGAAAGCCGTTAACATTGCATTGAAGCACCCGGTGGGGTCGCGCTCCCGCGCGACCGGGCTGTAGTGGCAGCGGTCTTCCTGGCTACCCGTCCCATTATACGAGCGGATGCCTTGTTGGCAGGAGCCGATGCGGCTACTTCTTCGCCGGTTTCTCTTCTTCCGGTTCGGCGCCGGCCCTTGGATGGGCCCACTTGATGTCGCGGGCTTCGAGGATCTTCTCCCGGAGCGAGGCCGATATCTCCGGGTTCGCCTTCAGGTACTGGCGGGTCGCTTCCCGGCCCTGGCCCAGGTTCTCGCCGTCCATGGAATACCACGTGCCGCTCTTCTGAATGAGCTTTTCGGCCACGGCCAGGTCGAGCAGGTCGCCTTCCTTCGAGATGCCTTCGCCGAATAGGATGTCAAACTCGCACTGTTTGAACGGCGGGGCCATCTTGTTTTTCACCACCTTGCCGCGCACCCGGTTGCCCACGTCACGCTCGCGCTCCTTGATAGTCGTAATCCGGCGCACCTCGATTCGCATGCTCGAATAAAACTTCAACGCGCGCCCGCCCGTTGTCGTTTCCGGATTGCCGAACACGACGCCGATCTTTTCCCTGAGCTGGTTAATGAAAATTACCAGCGTCTTCGACCGGCTGATCGCCGCCGTTAGCTTGCGCAGCGCCTGCGACATCAGACGCGCCTGAAGGCCCATATGCGAATCGCCCATCTCGCCTTCAACCTCGGCTTTCGGCACCAGGGCTGCAACTGAATCCAGCACCACAACGTCCACCGCGTTGCTCCGCACGAGGTTTTCGCAGATTTCGAGGGCCTGCTCCGCCGTGTCCGGCTGCGATACCAGAAGATTGTCGATATCCACGCCTATTTTGCCCGCAAAAATCGGATCCAAAGCGTGTTCCGCGTCAATGTAACAGGCTATACCGCCCTCTTTCTGGGCGTTCGCCACAACATGCAGCGCAAGCGTCGTCTTCCCTGACGATTCAGGCCCGAAAACCTCCACCACCCGGCCCGCCGGAAGGCCGCCCACCCCCGTCGCAATATCCAGGGACAGGCTGCCGGTCGATATCGCCCGCGTCGGCTGAATAAATGTCTCGTCTCCAAGACGAACCAGCGTGCCACGCCCGAATTGCTTTTCAAGTTGTGCGACCGCAATCGCCAGGGCCTTCGATTTGGCCTCATTCTTCTGCGCTTCCATCAGCGAGATCTCCCATAGTCGGTTACCTGAACAAATATTCACCCCAGCCGTATCTTTACATATTCGCAAGCTCGTGTCAAGGACTTTCCAACGTGGCGCTTGCGATAAGTATAACAAAAGCGAGCGGGAGTCAGGAGGCAGGGGCGGGAAATACCCTGCCAGCCGTCTCATACGACGTAATTGTTCCATTTCCCAGGCCCCTTGCAAAGAGGTTCCGCCTCCTGAAAACTCCGGGAAAGTGGTAGAATAAAAAACTGTGCGGCGTTCGCCGAAAAGCCTCGGTTTTTTGCGGCTTTCGTTTGCATTCGGAAGTCCCGAAAGTGTATATTTTTATGATATTGAAGTAATCGGCAGGTGAAGGACTGTTTCGCCCCTGATTCCATAAATTTAGAAGGGCAGTTGATATGGCAGCGTTGGTTGTAGCCGGGGCGATTATGGCCTCGCTTGGCCTGGTGCTGTCAGTGGTGCTGGCGCTGGCGAACCGCAAGCTGTACGTTGCCGAAGACCCCCGTATCGAGGCGGTTGAAGAGCTGCTGCCCAAGGCCAATTGCGGCGCCTGCGGATACCCCGGTTGCCGGGCGTTTGCCGAGGCCCTCGTTACCGGCGAGACGATTCCCGGTCGGTGTTCGGCGAGCCCTCCGGAAGGCGTCGAGGCGATCGCGGAGCTGCTGGGCGTCGAGGCCGGGAGCCGCGTCAAACGCGTCGCGCGCCTGGCTTGCGCGGGAGCCCGCCACGTGGCGCGGCAGCGGGCCCGTTACCAGGGTCTTCAATCGTGCCGGGCGGCCTCGTTGGTGGGCGGGGGCGGCAAAGGCTGTGCGTGGGGTTGCCTCGGGTTGGGCGATTGCGCCGCCGCGTGCCCGTTCGGCGCCATCAGGCTCAACGAGAACAGCTTGCCGGTGGTGGACGAAGACAAGTGCACGGCGTGCGGCGAGTGCGTGATAGCTTGTCCGAAAGACCTGTTTTCGCTGCACGACGTTAATCACCGGCTCTGGGTTGCGTGCAGCAACCGGCTGATGGGCAAGGCCGCAACGGCTGAATGCGAAGTGGCCTGCACCGGTTGCGGGATTTGCGCCCGTAGCGCGCCGGAAGGTTTGATATCGATCGTTGACAATCTGGCCACGGTCGATTACGAGAAGAACGAGCTTGCTTCGCAAGATGCCATACAGCGCTGCCCAACCGGGGCCATCGTCTGGATGGACGAGGAGAAGGGCCCCGTAAAGGGGGCGAAGGCGAAACAGGCGAAGATGGCGAAGATGGAGAAGGAGAAAGCAACCGTTGACATATAAGTTTTATTGGGTGTTTGCAGTCGGAAGGAGAAGGCCGTTTGGTTCGGCGGAAGGATGACTGCAGACGAAAACACGCGCGGGCCGAGGGGCTGGCGCGAATTTGGAGTGCGAGGCCAAACAATGAGTAAAGAGGACAAAAAACAGTTCAAGTATCCCGGCAAACGCGACGCGATGGACGGCAATACGGCCGTTATCATGTGCGAACGCGAATCTACCGACGCTGCCGGCGCCTATCCCATCACGCCGTCTACCCAGATGGGCGAATACTGGGCGCAGGAAACCGCCAAAGGCCACGTCAATGTTTCGGGCCGGCCCCTGATTTTCGTCGAGCCCGAAGGCGAGCACGCGGCCGCGGCCGTCACCGCCGGCATGTCGATGGCGGGCCTTCGCGCAGCCAATTTCTCGTCCGGCCAGGGCATCGCCTACATGCACGAGTCGCTGTACGCGGCCGTCGGCAAGCGTCTTCCTTATATTTTGAATATCGGCTGCCGCGCCATGACGAAGCACTCGCTGAACGTGCACGCCGGCCACGACGATTATCACTGCATCGACGACACCGGCTTCTTCCAGGTGTTCGGCAAGAGCGCCCAGGAAGTCGCCGACCTCAACATCATCGCCCATAAGATCGCCGAGCTGTCGCTTAATCCGGGCGCCGTGGCACAGGACGGGTTCCTGACCACGCATCTCATCGAGTCGATTATGCTTCCCGAACGCGAGCTGATCGCCGAGTTCCTCGGCTCGCCCGAGGACATTATCGACTGCCCGACTCCATCCCAGCGCATGATGTTCGGCGAAAAACGCCGCCGCATCCCCGAACTTTGGGACGTGGACAACCCGGTCATGTCCGGTACCGTTCAGAACCAGGATTCGTACATGCAGGGCGTCGCCGCGCAGCGGCCGTTCTTCTTCGACCACATCGAGGCGTTCGCCGACAGGTGCTTTGACGAGTTCTACGAGTTAACCGGCCGCCGCTACTATCGCATCACCCCGTACCGCGCCGACGACGCCGAGTACCTTATCATCGGCCAGGGCAGCGTGGTCAGCAGCGCGGAAGTCGTCGCCGACCACCTGCGCGAGAAGGGCATCAAGATCGGCGTGCTCAACATCACCATGTTCCGCCCGTTCCCGAGCGACCTGATCGGCAAGCTGGTCAAAGGCCGTAAGGGCGTCGTCGTGCTCGAACGCGTCGACCAGCCGCTCGCCGTCGACCTGCCGCTGGTGCGTGAAGTCCGCGCCACGCTCAACAAGTGCCTTGAAAACGGTTTGGCCAAGGGCGAGAAGCCGTTCCCGAACCTTGAGTCCTACACCAACCCGAACGACGCGCCGCCGCTGTATTCGGGTTCCTACGGTATGGGCAGCCGGGATTTGCAGGCCGAAGGCATTATCGGGGCCGTCGAAAACATGCTGCCCGAAGGCAAGAAGCATAAGTTCTTCTATCTGGGTATCGACTTCATCCACGACAAGCCCTACACGCCAAAGCAGGAACTGCATCAGCAGAAGATTTTGGAAGACTATCCCCACGTCAAGGAGCTTGCCGTTCACGGCAGTGAAAACCCGAATCTGATGCCAAAAAAATCGATCACGGCGCGGTTCCACTCAGTCGGCGGATGGGGCGCGATCACGACCGGCAAGAACATGGCGATGACGCTGTTCGACCTGCTGGGCTACCACATCAAGGCCAACCCGAAGTATGGTTCGGAGAAAAAAGGCCAGCCCACCACCTATTATCTCTCCGCCGCGCCCGAACCCATCCGGATGAACTGCGAGTATTTCTACGTCGATGTCGTGCTTTCGCCCGATCCCAACGTGTTCGGGCATTCCAACCCGCTTGCCGGGTTGAAGAAGGGCGGCGTGTTCATCATCCAGAGCGACCTGCCCACTGCCGAGGCCGTCTGGGACGTCATTCCGCCGCGGTACCGGAAGATCATCGTCGATAACGACATCAGGGTCTTTTACCTCGATGCGTTCAAGATCGCACGCGAAGAGGCCAGCAACCCCGAACTGCAAATCCGCATGCAGGGCAACGCATTCCAAGGCGCGTTCTTCAAGGCCTCGCCAACGGCCGAAAACGCAAACCTCGACGAAGACACCCTGTTCAAGGCCATCTTTGACCAGCTCGAGCACAAGTTCGGCGCAAAAGGCAAGCGTGTGGTGGAAGACAATGTGCGGGTGGTGCGCCGCGGCTATGACGAGCTGCATGAGATCACCGAGAAACCGCTGGGCAAGGAGAAAGGCGAGGCTGTCCGCAAAGAGGTGGACATGACGCCGATGCTGAAACTCCAGCCGGTCAGCGGGATGCCCAATACCGACATTCACCGGTTCTGGGAACAAACCGCAAACTTTTACGTCAGCGGCCAGGGCAGCGACAACCTCACGGACCCGTTCATCGGCCTGAGCTGCATTCCGGTTTCAACGGGGATGGTCCGCGACATGACCCAGATCCGGTTCGAACACCCCGAGTGGGACCCTGAAAAGTGCGTTGGCTGTGCCGCCTGCTGGACGGTTTGCCCCGATAGCGCGCTGCCGGGCCTGGTGAACACGTTTTCCGAGATTCTGAATACCGCGGCGGCGCGGCTCGAGGAAGAGGGCAACAGCGTGAAGCTGCTGCGGAAGTCGTTCAAGACGCTAGAACCAAAGCTGCGCGAAGCCATCGCGGCCAACGAAAAAGAGCCGTTCCACAAGAACCTGGATGCGGCGGTTGCCGCGACGATGGAAGAAACCGATCTCGCCGGCAAGGAAAAGGATCAGCTCAAGAAGGAGCTTGACCTGCTGGCGGCCGAACTGGCGGGATTCAAGTTCACGGCGGCCAAACCCTATTTCCGGGTCAAAGAAAAGAAGGCTCCGGGCACGGGTGGGCTGCTTTCGATCACGGTGAACCCGTACACGTGCAAAGGCTGCATGGAATGCGTGCGTGTTTGCCCGCATTACGCGCTGCGGCCCGTTACCCAGACTCCCGAGACGGTCGGCGCGATGCGCCGGGCGTGGGATTTCTGGATGAAACTCCCCACCACGTCGCCCGACTACATGCTGTTTGACGACCTCAACAACCCCAAGGGCACGCTCGAATCCATGCTGCTCGACAAAAACGCCTATACGGCCATGGTCGGCGGCGACGGCTCGTGCGTGGGATGCGGCGAAAAGACCGCCCTGCACCTTTTCACGGCAACGGTCGAGGCGCTGATGCAGCCGCGCGTTGCAGAGCACGTCAAGCACGTCAGCGGCCTTATCAAGAAGCTCGAAGAGCACATCAAGGACAAGCTTTTCGAAGACATGGATACCAGCGACACCGAAGGCATCACCAACGCCTTGAAGTCGCTCGAAGGCAAGGACCTGACCGTCGAAGGTCTAACGGCCGCGCTCGAAGAACAACACCTCAACGCGCCGATCGATACGGCGTGGCTGCGCCGCGTCACCGTGGCGCTTGCCAAGCTCAAGCAGCTCAAATGGCGATACGAAACCGGCGTCACCGGCAAAGGCCGCTCGCGGATGGGCATGATCAACTCGACGGGCTGCACGTCGGTGTGGGGTTCGACGTTCCCGTACAACCCCTATCCGTTCCCGTGGACGAACCACCTGTTCCAGGACAGCTCGTCCATGGCCATGGGCGTGTTCGAAGGCCATATGGTCAAGATGGCCGATGGCTTCCGCGCCGTCAGGATTGCCGAGCTCGAGCTCGAGGGCCAGTACGATCCGGCCAAGCACGACAACTTCTTCACCTACTTCAACTGGCGCAACTTCACCGATGACGAATACCTGCTGTGCCCGCCGGTCGTGGCGGTCGGCGGCGACGGCGCCATGTTCGACATCGGATTCCAGAACGTTTCCCGCGTGCTGATGTCGGGCAAGCCGGTGAAGATTTTCATTGTGGACACGCAGGTCTACTCGAACACCGGCGGCCAGGCTTGCACGTCCGGGTTCACGGGGCAGATTTCGGATATGGCCGAGTTCGGCAAGGCCTTCCAGGGCAAGGAAGAGATCCGCAAGGAAATCGGCCTGATCGCCATGGCCCACCGGACCAGCTACGTGCTCAACGGCAACGTGAGCAACGCCGCGCACCTGATCGAAAGCTTCGTGCAGGGGCTCAACGCGCGGCGCCCGGCGTTGTTCAACGTGTACACGCCGTGCATGCCTGAGCACGGGATCGCGGATGACGTGGCCAAGCAGCAGGCCAAGATGGCGCTCGAGTCGCGCGCGTTCCCGCTGTACCGGTTCAACCCGGAAAACGGCATTTCCTACGAGGAATGCCTGGATATCAGCGGCAATCCGCGCATGAGCGACGACTGGCCGACTTATACAATCAAGTACACCGACGATGACGGAAACGAGGCCAAGATGACCGTGCCGATGACGTTCGCCGACTTCGCCGTAACCGAAGGCCGCTTCCGCAAGCAGTTCAAGAAAGCGCCGCGCGACACCTGGAACGAAAACATGGTGCCGATCGCCGAGTTCGTCGAGCTGTCCGAGGAAGAGCGGAAAGACAAGTTCCCGTTCGTGTGGGTGGTTGAAAAGAACCACACGCTTGGGCGTCTGATCGTGGCGCAGCCCATCGTGAAGGCTTGCGAGGAGCGGCGCGACTTCTGGAAACTCCTGAAGTCGCTCGCCGGCAAGGACAAGCCGGCTGCCGCAAAGCCCGCGCCCAAGCCTGAGCCCGCCCCGGCCGCCAAACCCGAGCCCGCGGCCAAGCAGTCCGCGGCAAGCGCCGGCAACGGATACGTCGCGCCTTCCATCAGTAAGGAAGACTGCACCGGGTGCGGCGTGTGCGTCGATATCAACTCGGACATCTTCGGCATGAACGACGACGGTGTGGCCGTGATTAAAGATCCCAAGGCCGGATCCTATAAGGACATCGTCACCGCCGCCGAAAGTTGCCCGTCCCAGGCCATCAAGCCCGGTACGCCGGCAAACCCGGCCGAGCAAAAAGACGCAGAACTCGTTAAAAGAGGAGAAAAACTCAATTAGTGCCAAATGGGGCCTATAGGCTCACGAGGCCTATAGGTCCCATTCGTCCTATAATTCTTGTGCCCCAGGTAATGACCCTAAACAAACCCAAGACGTTCGGCCGCGGCATTCACCCGCCTGAACACAAAGACGCAACCCGAAGCAAGCCGGTGAAGCGTCTCGCCTTCGCGCCCGAAATCGTCGTGCTTGTCCAGCAGCATCTCGGCGCGCCTGCCACGCCGGCCGTGCGCAAAGGCCAGGAAGTCGTGCGTGGCGAACCCATTGCTACACCCGGCGGCTTTGTGTCCGTGCCCATGCACGCCCCGGTTACCGGCGTCGTGGCCAAGATCGACAAGCACGTCACGGCAACCGGCCATCTCGGGCTCGCCATCACCATCAAACCCTATCCCGCCTCGACGCAGGAAGTTCTCTACAGGGGCGAGGCCGATATCGGCGCCATGACGCCTGCCGAAATCGTCTCGGCCGTGCAGGAAACGGGAATGGTCGGCCTCGGCGGCGCGGCGTTTCCCACGCACGTCAAGATGGCCGTGCCGAAGGGCAAGGCCGTTGATACGGTCATCGCCAACGGTTGCGAGTGCGAGCCTTTCCTCACTAACGACCACCGGCTCATGCTTGAACGCCACGACGACCTCTTTCGAGGCATTGCCATCGCCTTGAAAGCGACGGGCGCGCGGCAGGCCGTCGTTGGAATCGAAGACAACCAGCCCGACGTTATCGACACGCTCCGCCGCGAGCTTCAGGAGAGTGGGGGAGACCTGCCGATCCGCGTCGAACCTGTAAAAACGATGTACCCCCAGGGCGCCGAGAAAATGCTCATAAAGGCCCTGCTCCGCCGTGAAATCCCTTCAGGCGGGTTGCCCGTGGACGTGGGCGCGGCCGTCTTTAACGTCGCCACGCTTGCCCAACTGGCCGGCCTCCTGCCCCGGCGCCAGGGCCTTATCGAGCGCATCGTCACGGTCACCGGGCCCGGTGTGGAAAAACCCGGCAACTACCTCATCCCGCTCGGCACGCCGTTGCGCTACATCTTCGACGAGGTCGGCCTGCGGCCCGACGCGCGCCAAGTCATTCTCGGCGGGCCCATGATGGGCCTGTCCGTCGCGTCGCTCGATGTGCCCGTTACCAAAGGCGCCAGCGGAATTCTTGTTCTGACCGAAGACGAGGTCGCCGCGCGTCCCGACAAGGTTTACCCCTGCATCAAGTGCGGCCAGTGCGTGCTGGCATGTCCCATGTCGCTCAACCCTTCGTTGATGGGCGACCTGGCGCGGCGCCGCGAGTATGGGCTTATGCAGGACCAGCACCACCTCAACGACTGTTTCGAGTGCGCCTGCTGTACCTACGTGTGCCCGTCCAACATTCCGTTGGTTCAGTATTTCCGTGTCGCAAAGGCGCTTAACCGGGAGAAGAAAAAGAAGAACTGATGGCGGACCACCGCACATTTGAACTGTATTCGTCGCCGCATCTCAAGCGGCCTGTGTCGACCGACGTCATCATGCGAAACGTCGTGTTGGCCCTGCTGCCGGTTGTCGGATTTTCGATCTACCAGTTCGGCCTGAGCGCCCTGTTGCTGGTCGTCACGGCCACGGCCTCGTGTCTCGTCACCGAGCTCGTCATCAGCCGCACCGCCGGCCGCGAATCTACGCTCGCCGACTGGAGCGCCGCGATCACCGGACTCCTGTTCGCCCTGACGCTGCCCCCGGGTTTTCCCTTGTGGATGGCCGCGGTCGGCGGGTTCGTCTCGATCGCCCTCGGTAAAGCCGTTTTCGGCGGGCTCGGACTCAACATTTTTAATCCCGCGCTCGTGGGCCGCGCATTCCTGCAGGCGGCGTTCCCCGTGGCTATCACCACCTGGACGCCCGCGTTCGTGCCCGGCCGGTTTTTTGAAGCGATTCCCTCGACGCTTGCCGCGCCGTTCATGAAACCCGCGCCCGTCGCTGATTACGTGGCCCGCGCCGTCGATGGCTTCACCGGAGCCACGCCGCTCACGCTGCTCAAGTTTCAGAACATCGAAACCGGCAATCTTAAGCTTTTCTTCGGCATGACGGCCGGGTCGGCCGGCGAGACCGCCGCGCTCCTCATCCTGCTGTGCGGCGCCTACCTCGCCGTCCGGCGCATGCTCGACTGGCGCATCGTCGCCGCCGTCCTCGGCAGCGTGTTCGTTCTCAGCGGCGCGTTCTACCTCGCCGCGCCCGGCCGGTATCCCGACCCGTTGTTCATGCTGTTCAGCGGCGGCCTCATGCTCGGCGCCGTTTTTATGGCCACCGACATGGTGACCTCCCCGACCACGCCGCTCGGCGTATGGCTCTACGGCGGCTTGATCGGCGCGCTCACCGTGATTATCCGGCTCAAAGGCGGCCTGCCCGAGGGCGTCATGTACGCCATACTCATCGGCAACGCCGTCACGCCGCTGATCGAGAATCTTACCCAGCCCCGCATATACGGCGCGAAAAAGAAACCCCTGTGGGGCCGAAGACAACCAGAAGAAGCTGAAGCGAATAAATGAGTGATGCCACAACACATATGCCCGCGCGCGAACTTGTGCAGGCGAAACCTACCAGCAGCCTTTACATAATCGGCATGCTGAGCCTGGTTTCGACGATCTGCGGTTTGGTGATCGTCCTTGCCTACCAGGTCACGATGGAGCCTATCGCCCGCAATCTCGCCATCATCACGAACGAAGCCGTCAGCGAGGTATTGCCCGGCGGTGCGAAACAGGTCATCTATGCGGTTCAACCAAACGGCGAGATCAGAGCCGTGCAAGACACCAGCGGAAAAGAGCAAAAGCTGTTCGCCGTGTATGACGACGCCGGCGGCCTTCTCGGTGTCGCCGTCGAAACCGCCGGGCCCGGGTACGGCGATCTGATCCGCCTCATGTACGCCTATTCGCCCGAAAAACAGGCCATCGTGGGCTTTAAACTGCTCGATGCAAAAGAAACTCCCGGCCTCGGCGACAAAATAGTCACAGACCCCGATTTTCTGGCCAATTTCCAAGATCTTGAAGCCAGGCTGTTTGAAGGCAAGCTCGAGAATCCCATCCAGACGGTCAAACACGGCACAAAATCCAACCCCTGGGAGATAGACGGCATCAGCGGCGCGACCGTTTCCTCGAACGCCGTCGGAAACATCATCAACGACAGCGCCCACAAAATGATTCCCTTGATCCACCAGAACCTTGAACAAATCCGCGGAGGCGCCAATGAGTAATACCCCCGCTGTTCAGAAAACGCCCGCCGGCCCGCCCATCGGCGACACCTTCCTCGCCGGCCTGTGGAGAGAAAACCCGGTGTTCGTCCAGGTGCTCGGGATGTGCCCGGCGCTGGCGGTGACCAACAGCGTGCGCAACGCCATCGCCATGAGCATCGCCGTGATCTTCGTGCTTGTCTGCTCGAACACGCTGGTGTCGCTGGTGCGGCGCGCCGTGCCCAAAGAAGTCCGCATTGCCGTCTTCATCCTGATCATCGCCACGTTCGTCACGGTTGTAGACTACGCCGTCAAGGCAGTCAGCATACCCATATACCGCGCCATGGGCCCGTTTATCGCGCTGATCGTCGTGAACTGCATCATACTGGCCCGCGCCGAATCGTTCGCCTCAAAGCACGGCGTGTTTCGCTCGATCCTCGACGGGTTCGGCATGGGATTCGGGTTCAGCATCGCGCTTTTGTTCATGGGCGCCACCCGCGAAATCCTCGGCGCCGGCACATTTCTCGAATACCCCTTGTTCGGCGAGAACTACGAGCCCTGGGTGATCTTCCTGCTGCCCAGCGGCGGGTTTTTTACCCTCGCCGGCTGGCTGGTCGTCTTTGCCTGGTGGCGCGAACGCCAGGAAAGCCGCGCCGCAGCCCGCGAACGTAAAAGCGAAGCCCAACCGGAGGCCGCACAATGAACGATGTATCGTCTGCCTTTATCTTCATAGACGCATTGCTGATCCACAACTTCGTGCTCAGCGTGTTCCTTGGCATCTGCCCGTTCATCGGCGTGTCCGGCAAGTTTCAAACTGCCTCCCGTATGGGCATCGCCGTCATGTTCGTGATGTTCGTCAGCTCGAACCTTGCGTACGGCATCAACATCGTCCTCCAGCATTTCGATGCCGAGTACTTGCGCATCATCGCGTATATCGTCGTCATCGCGTCCACCGTCCAGCTTGTCGAGATGTTCATCAAAAAGACAAGCCCCGCCCTGTTCCGGGCGCTCGGCATTTACCTCCCCCTCATCACGACGAATTGTGCCGTCCTCGGTGTGGCCATGCTCCAGACGTCCCGCGAATACAACTTCGTGCAGTCCATCTTCTTCAGCCTGGGCTCGGGCCTCGGCTTCGGCCTCGCCCTCATCATCATGTCGGGCATACGAAGCAAGATGAACCCGCACGACATCCCGTCCCTCGCCCGCGGTACGGCGCTCGTACTCCTCATCGCCGGCATCCTCTCGATGGCCTTCATGGGCTTCACCGGCCTCGGCGGATGATCGGTGGCCGGTGATCGGTGGCCGGTGGCCGGTGGTTAGTGGCCGGTGGTTGGTGGTTGGTGGTTGGTGGTAGCCAACCCCCACTACAATCCCAAATCCCAAATCCCAAATCCCAAATCCCAGATCCCAGATCCCAGATCCCAGATTCCAGATCCCAGATCCCAGATCCCAGATCCCAGATCCCAGATCCCAGATCCCAGATCCCGGGGTTTATTAGCCCGCTTCAGCGGGCTCCTCTTTGCCCCCGCCTTCAGGCGGGGGGTAGGGCGCTCTTGCACCCTTAGCGCGCTTCAGCGCGCTTAACACTTGGCTTCAGCCATAGGTCCTATAGGTCCCATCCGTGCCGTTTCTACTTCCGCCAACCTCTGTGCTATCGTTTTAGCCGAGGAGTCGGGCCATATGGCGTTCAGAAAAAGTTGCCTGCGCAAACTTGTCTTCGCCGCGGCCCTTGCTGGTTTGGCCGCGGCGGTGGGCTGGCTTGCTCTGCGCGAACCTCCGGCCGCGCCGCCGGCTTCGACTCCCGCCGCCGATGCCCCGGCCCCATCCGTCGAACCGCCTAAAGCCGCCTCGGCCCTGCCCCAACCAGGCCCTGCCGCTCCCGACCCGCCACGAATGGCGCACGGTCTCCAGACTAAGCCGCCCGACCCCGATAACGCCCCGATTTCAAATCTGTACGAACTTCACCGGCGGATAGAGGCTTTCCAGAGCAAACTCGCCCAGTACAGGGCCGAAAACCCGGTCTTTCTAAACTTCATTCACCTGTTCGACGAGACCCTCCTGCCTCTTGCACGAACCGGGGTCAATGCTTGTCTGGAACTCCAAGAGCGCGGCGTCGAGCTTGTGTTCCTGGAAATGGCGAATGAAGTCGGGGATACGCTTCTGCCCCCTCTGAAGAATCTTGGCGTGGAGATCCGAAAGATGGCCGAGAGCGGAAAGCTTCAGCTAACCGAAAAGCAGTACGCGGAAACATTGGATTTGCTTGACGAAATTGACGCCATAGGCGCGCAACCCAAGGGCAACCCGTACCCCGTCGATTCGGTCGACTATCTGAAATACAACGCGTCCGTCGGCGATCTGGTTTTTCTGGGAATCAACCGCATTTACGAACAGTTTCTGCGGCAGGCCAGCCCCGAACTGGAGCGGGAACGGACCTTTCTGGAGTTCGAGTACCGCCGCCTTACCGCCGGCAGTACCGACGCCCCAAGTTTCGCTGACGTCGCCGCCGACCCGTTCGATCAACTTGTCCAGGAGCGCCTGCAGTATCTCGAGGCCGTCGAAGAGTGGATGAACGCGGTCGAACCGGCGCAATCGCCTCCGGTAGAGTAGCAGGAGCCTCGCATTTCCACTTCCGTATCCCGCCCTGCGCCTCGTGTTATAATTGCTAATTGGAGGTTGGAATGCTTAGCACGTTTCTCACGGTTTTCGCGGCGATCGCGGCCGTTTTTATAATGGTTCTCGCCTGGGTGGGGATTGACCGCCTGGCCCATAAGCACCTTGGCGAACGCAACCGGTGCTGCCACTCGTTCGACGCCGATTCCGAAGGCGGGCAGCCCGGATGCTGCGGCGAACACGCTTCCTGCCCCATGGCGGGCGAAAACCAATCTTGCAGTATCAAGCTTCCTAAAGCCGATACGGAATCCGACAAGTGAAGGGCTGCCTCAAAACTTGCCTAATCATTGCCGGAATTCTGCTGATCCTGGGGGCCGTGGCTTCGCTCCTGCTTGCCTCTCAGGCCGGCGCATATCTAAAAGGCGGTGTCGAAGCTGCACTGACTGCCGCGGCCGGCGCGCCGGCCACTATTGAGCGGTTCGAGATCCTGCCCCTGCGCCAGTGCATCCACATCCAGGGCCTCGCCGTCAACAACCCGCCCGGCTGGAAATCCGAGCCCGCCATGACGGTCGACTCCGTCCTCGTCACTTTCGATGCGAAAAGCCTCTTTTCCAAAACGCCACGGATCACGTGCGTCGATGTCCAGGGGGCGACGGTCAACCTCCGCTACGACCTCACACGCGGCTGGAACCTCGCCCAACTCGCAAAGACGGCTCCCGATGTGCCCGGCGAACAAACCGCCGCCATTCCCCGCCCCGCCCGCAAAGCATTTCGCGTAGAAGAATGCCGTTGCCGCGACATAAAGGTATGCCTCGTCGGCGCCCTGCTGCCCGGCAAGATGCTCAACCTGAACGTTGCGCCGTTCAATCTCACGGACTTTAAAGAACAACCCGTCACCATCGCTCAATCCACCGGCATCTTCCTCAGAAGCGTCCTCACCGAAACCCTCACGCTCAAAGGCCTCCTCAAACCCATCCAAACCGAAATCCAACACTGGCTCCAAGACTGAGTTGGCGGTTGGCGATTGGCGATTGGCGGCGCACTTCGCACGCTTTAAGAGAAGAAGGCGCCGCCCGCTTGTGCGAACGGCGCCCTCGTTTAAATCTACGCGCAGATTGTTGCGCGGTTTAGTACATGCCTTCTCCGCCCATGCCGGGACCGCCGGCCGGAGCCTTTTCGGGCTCGGGCAGTTCGGCGATGAGCACTTCGGTAGTCAGCAGGAGGCCTGCCACGCTTGAAGCATTCTGCAACGCCGACCGCACCACCTTGGTCGGGTCGATCACGCCGGCCTTCAGCAGGTCTTCATAATCGCCTGTCTCGGCGTTGTACCCGTTGGTGCCCTTCTTCGACTTCACGTTCTGCACAACCGTCGCACCTTCCGCGCCGGCGTTCGAAGCGAGCTGCCGCAGCGGCTCTTCAAGCGCGCGCACAACGATCTTCGATCCGACCGCCTCGTCGCCCTCGAGTCCCATCTTCTCGACCACGTCCTGGCAGCGCAACAGGGCCACGCCGCCGCCGGCAACGATGCCTTCCTCGACCGCCGCGCGGGTGGCGTGCAACGCGTCTTCGACGCGGGCTTTTTTCTCTTTCATTTCGATCTCGGTGGCCGCGCCGACGTTAATGACGGCCACGCCGCCTGCCAGTTTCGCCAGCCGCTCTTGCAGCTTCTCGCGGTCGTAATCCGAGGTGGTTTCCTCGATCTGGCGGCGGATCAGGTTAATGCGGCCCATAATCTTGTCGCTGGCGCCCGCACCCTCGACGATCGTCGTCGTGTCCTTGTCGATCACGATGCGCTTCGCGCGGCCGAGATCGGCAAGCTGAATGCTCTCGATCGTCCGGCCGAGATCTTCCGTAATGGCCTGCCCGCCGGTAAGCACGGCGATGTCTTCCAGCATGGCTTTGCGCCTGTCGCCGAACCCGGGAGCCTTAACCGCGGCCGCCTGGAACGTGCCGCGAATCTTGTTCACCACCAGTGTGGCAAGCGCCTCGCCCTCGACGTCTTCGGCGATGATCAACAACGGCTTGCCGCTCTTCGCAATCTGCTCGAGCAACGGCAGCAGGTCTTTCAGGTTCGAGATTTTCTTCTCGTGAATGAGGACGTACGCGTCCTGAAGAATCGTCTCCATCGACTCCGCGTCCGTCACGAAGTAAGGCGACAGGTAACCCTTGTCGAACTGCATGCCTTCCACGACGTCCAGCGTGGTTTCGATGCCCTTGGCTTCCTCGACCGTGATCGTGCCGTCGTTGCCGACCTTCTCCATGGCTTCCGCGATGATGCGGCCGATTTCCATGTCGCCGTTCGCGCTGATCGTCGCCACGCTCTTGATGACCTCGCGGTCTTCGCGGACTTTCTTGCTCATCTTCGCCAGCGCGTCGACCACCGCGTCAACCGACTTGTCGATGCCGCGTTTCAGCGCCATCGGATTGGCGCCCGCCGTCACGTTCCGCAGGCCTTCGCGGAAAATGGCTTCCGCAAGAACCGTCGCCGTCGTGGTGCCGTCGCCGGCCACGTCCGACGTCTTCGACGCCACTTCCTTCACCATCTGCGCGCCCATGTTCTCGTACTTATCTTCAAGCTCGATCTCTTTAGCGACCGTCACGCCGTCTTTTGTGACCGTCGGGGCGCCCCATTTCTTGTCTATCACGACGTTGCGGCCCTTCGGACCCAAAGTCGCTTTCACGGCGCGGCTCAGCTTGGTTACGCCGGCCAGCACGCCTCTCCGGGCGTCTTCACCGAATTCCAATTGTTTCGCACTCATTCTCTATTTTCCTCCATATCGACAACCCTCAGCCGGGTTGCGCGTTGTTGCCGCAGGTTCCCGTTACTCGATTATCGCGAGGACGTCGTCTTCGCGCAGAATAAGGTGTTCTTCGCCGTCTATCTTCACTTCTGTACCGGCGTACTTGCCCATCAGGATACGGTCGCCCTTCTTCACTTCCATCGGCACGCGCTTCCCGTTCTCGTCTACCTTGCCCGGGCCGGCCGCTACCACGCGCCCTTCCTGCGGTTTCTCCTTCGCCGTGTCCGGGATGATGATACCCCCACGCACGGTCTCGCTCGGTTCTTCGCGCTTTACAAGAATGCGATCTGCAAGCGGTTTGATTTTCATTACCCTTTCTCCTTAACCTGGGCCGCCCCACGCGGCCTCATCTCTGCCTGTTTTATTGGCCAGTTCCTCTTTTTGCCATTATGGCAAAACCACCCGCCGTATGGCGGAAGTTACTCTTAACGCCATCATACCAAATGCACAACCCTTTGTCAATAGCTATTAAACCTTTATTTTTAAGGATCTTAACGGTTCTTGCGCTCCGTTTCACAACAGAAAACAACGGGCATTCCGTGCAATTCACGCGGCTGCATGCCCGAACCTTTGCCAAAATGGCAGTATATTAGCAGGTGTGATGGGTGAGTGCCAGCCGGCTCGGCTGTGGTCTTTGATTGAATAACCTCCCCTGTGTTAGCATTTTCGCTGCCGACACTAAACTCAAACCAGCAAAGGTTTTCCATGCAGGATCTGGCACCGGGCGCGACATACGAGGCACGTCAACTGTTGAAACCGCGTAAAAGCGCCACAAGAACGTACTTGCGCGTGCTCGGTTACGCCTGGCACTACAAGCTGCGCCTGTTCGTGTCGGTTTTGTTCGCCATCGCGGTTGCGGGCTCGCTCACCTCGATGCTGCTCGCCGCGGGAACCGTGCTGAAGCTGTTGTACCTCGATGAGCCGGCCGTCCTGAAGGAAGTGGGCGGATACGTTTCGGCGGCGCAGGGGTGGGCGGACCGCAGCGCGGTCACGAGCTGGCTCGTTCCCGAAGACGCCCAAGTCCGCGCGGCATCCCTTGTCCTTCACATGCGGGCCAACAAAGGGTTCGCGCTCGCCCTGCTATCCGCGGCCGTCTTGGCCCTTGCCCTCTTTGGTGGCACTGCCCGCTTCATTCAGCAATATTTTGCGGGCTCGATCGGCGCGGGCATCAGCGTACGGCTCGGCGAAGAGATGTTTACCAGCATTATGAAGATGCCCATCTCGTTCTATGAACAGCGCTCGACCGGCGAAATCCTCGCCCGGTTCACCAACGACATCTTCATGGTTAACCGGGGCCTTGCCAACACGTTCGTCAAACTTTTCCGCGAACCATTTAAGCTCGTGTTCCTGCTTGTTATCGCCCTCAGCCTCGATTGGCAGCTCACCCTCATTGCCCTGCTCGTCTTGCCCGCGGTCGCCTACGTCATCGTCGGCGTTGGCCGCAAAGTCAAAAAGAGCGTCCGCCGGTCCCTCCAGAGAATTGCCTCCACCGCCACGGTCGCCGCCGAAGCCGTGCGCGGCATCATGGTCGTCAAGGCCTACAACATGGAAGAGTACGAGGCCGGCAGAATCAAAACGCAACTCGGAAAGTTGCGCCGTTACCTCATCAAAATGGTCCGCTATGACGCCGCAATCGAGCCCGCAACCGAATTCCTGCTCGTGCTCGGCCTGCTCGCCTTCATGCTTCTCGCGAACAGCCGCATCGAAGCCGGAAAAGTCGACGTCGTCGACGTTGCCGTGCTCCTCGGCGCGCTCGTCATGATGATGGACCCACTCCGAAAGCTATCGAGCGTCAACAACATGATTCAAACCAGCGTGGCCAGCGCCGAGCGCGTCTTCGAGTTCATCGACGCGCGGCCTGACATTATTGAGGCCCACGACGCCGTCGATATTTCCCCGCTGGCCGACACGCTCCGGTTCGAGAGCGTCCAATTCAGCTATAATGGCGAAGATCCCGTGCTTCGCGGCGTCTCGTTTGAAGTGAAAAAAGGCGAAATGATCGCCCTTGTCGGGGCCAGCGGCGCCGGAAAGAGCACCATCGTAAAAATGATCCCGCGGTTCTACGACGTCGACAGCGGGTCCGTCACCATCGACGGCATCGACATCCGGAAGGCCACGTTCAAGAGTCTTCGCGATCAGATCGGCATCGTCACGCAGGACACCATCCTGTTCAACGAAACCGTCCGCGAAAATATCGCGTTCGGCCGCAAGTCCTACCCGTTCGAGCGCGTTCAGCAGGCCGCCCTCGCCGCGCACGCCGCGGAGTTCATCGAGAAACTCCCCCTCAAATACGACACCACCATCGGCGAAGACGGCGCCACGTTGTCCGGAGGCCAGCGGCAGCGCCTGGCCATCGCGCGGGCCGTTATCAAAGACCCCGCCATTCTGATCCTCGACGAGGCTACGTCCAGCCTCGATTCCGAAAGCGAACAGGCCATACAGAAAGCCATCGAAGAATTTGTCGTCGGCCGTACGACAATCGTTATCGCCCACCGGCTCTCGACCGTCCAGCGCGCCGACCGGATCCTCGTGGTCGACCAGGGCCGGATTGTCGAGCAAGGCCCCCATGATCAACTTATGCAGCAAAACGGCCTGTACCGCCGCCTCTACGACGTCCAGTTCGGGTCCGCCAAATCATGAGCGGCGGTGGTCTTTTCATCCTTCATCCTTCATCCTTCATCCTTTTCTTTCTCGGCGTTGCCCTCGCCGCATGCTCCCCGGAAGCTCCGCCCGCGTCCACCAAGCCGGCCGAATCTGCACCAGCCGCAACCGTCCCCGAACCTCCCCACGAGGGTTGGCAGCCGCTTCACGTGAAAATCGTCGACCTCGACGGCAACGCCCTGCCCGGCGTTGCTCCCGTCGCCGTCTCCCAGCCAAACGCCTTTGAGAAGCCCGTGTCTGTCGGCGAACCCGCTGACAAAAACGGTGATGCCGTTCTCCACGTCCCTCCCGACCAGCGGCTCTACGTCCGCGGCTGGGATTTCACCCTCGGCATGTTCGCCAATAACTTCTACGATGTTTATCCCGGCCCCCGTACCGAACCCGGCGTGCTTCGGCTCGTTATGGTTCCCGCCGGTTCGCTTCGCGTGCAATTGGCGACAAGCGAGGACGCCCCCGTTGCCAACGAGAAAGTCGGCCTCATGCTCTACCACCCCACGAAGGGCGCCTGGTGGCCTTCCGAAGCCACCACCAACGAGAAAGGCGCCGCAGTCTTTTCCCCGGTTCCGCCCGGGGTTTTCACGGCCAAACTTAAAACGGCCTCCGGCCACATCGCCGAAATCAACGACGTCACCATCCAGCCCAGCGGCCTCCAGGATCTTCATAAGATTTTTCTGGAGTAGTTCCTTTTCACGTTGACTTGCCTTTGGTTGCATGCCATCATGCGGCCCATGCTTACTCTTGTTCTTGCTTGCGCTATTCTTTCCGCCGAGCCCGAGCCGTTGGTGGTTTTCGACACGGCGGCTTGTTTCGAGCCGTTCGGCGACGATTCAGTGCTGAAGTACGACGCGCTGAAACTGGCCGCATCCCTGCAGGGGCTGGCGAACCGCGAGCGGCCCCGGCTTGTGCTGCGGTTTATGCCCGCGCTCGACGATTACTGGCTGGACCTGATGCGCCGCGACTGGCTGAAAGACCGGCCGCTACGGCGCGCGAATTCGCTTGAAGAGCTGATTGGCCTGTTTCCAGACTGCGCGCGGGGCGTAGTCCTGTGGGACCCGGCTTTGGCGGCCACATCAAACGTCGCGGCGACCGTATGCGGTGTCGAGGGTTGGCTGCCCGTGCGCGCCGGCAGCGCCCTGTACGGGCGGCTCGTTAAGGAAGGGCCGAAACTGCCGGTCAAGATGTCGCTCGTCGGTAAGTTCGATTCGAAATGCGGCGCATACCTTTGGGCGAAAGAAGAGTACCTTGATACGGGCAAGTGCAACGACGCGCTCATGGCGTACTACATCGACGCGTACACCCAGAAACCGGGCGAGCCCGGCTACGCCTACCACGACCTTGCCAACGCCACCCTCGCGAACCAGGACTACTACATCGCCCGAAGGGCTTTCTTCTTCGACCTCGGCCCCTGGCACGACGAGGCGCCCGTTGACGACCCCGGACAGGAACCCGGCACGGACAGAAAAACCCTGATTGCCCTTCTGAGAAGCCTTTACGCGCAAAATAAAGGCGGCAAAATCGCAACCGTCGGCGGTTTCGTGCCGTGGAACTTAAAATACACGAACTTCGGGGCCGCCGGCGGGAAGCACGAGCCCGTGCCCACCGAATGGGAATATGCGGCGATCCTGTCGGCGCACAATGCCATCATGGACGCGGACGCCCTCGGCTTGAGTTGCCTGACGAACGCGTCGGCATATGCGCACTACCCGTTGCGCGACCATTACGAGCAAAACCCGCGCCCCGTCCCACGCCCGCTCGAACCGAAAACCTACGTCCTCGTTTACACCGGCGATTACGATTCCGCGGCCTGGCTCGCCCGGCATATCCCGTCCGTATGGGACGACCCCGCCCGCGGCAAAATCCCGATGGCGTGGGCGTTCAATCCGAACCTGGCCGACCGCGTGCCCCACGTGTTCGACCATATCTACCGCACGCGAACCGAAAACGACTGGTTCATCGGCGGCGATTCGGGCGCGGGCTATCTGAACCCGAACCTGCTCGTTGGGGAGCGGCTCGGCAGCGGACTGCCGGATGCACTCGACCTTTGGGTCGAGCACAACAAGTCGTACTACGAGCGGTTTGACTACACGATCACCGGGTTTGTCATCAACGGCTTTCACGGTGACATGCCGCTGCGTCTCCAGAAAGCTTACGCGCAGTTTTCGCCGGACGGCGTGGGCATGCAACTGGGTTTCGAGCAACCGCTCGTCGACGGCACGCCGTTCCTGCGGCATGTCTCGGACATTTATCCGAAGCTGGATAACCTCCAGAAAACCGCCGCCCAAATGGCTTTTTTCGCAAAACAGGACAAGCCGCAGTTCCTCATTTACCGCATGATCCTGCAAAAACCGTCCACGGTTCTCGCCATCCGCGATTTGCTCCAGCAAAGCCGCAACCAGCACAACTGGGAGTTCTGCGACCCCTACACGTTTTTCGACCTTTACAAAAAGTTTTTGGAAAGGTCTTGACAAAAGGTTTTTGGAAAGGCCTTTACAAACGTTTTCTGGAGAGGAAGTAGGCATATATGAAAGTTGAAAGCTGCGGTTTGGCAGGGTGGCTTCGCCAAAGTTGGCCTGCAGCTGTTTTGCTTATTTTTTTATGCGCGGCGGCGGGTGCGACGGTTATTACGGAAGACGCCTCGATAACGGGCGCCTATCTGCAGCTTGTTGTGACGCCCAACGACGGGGCCGTCATCAGCCGGCTCAGCCATGCCGCGACGGCCGGTGATTACGCGGGCGAGTACGGCCTCCTGCTTGAAGGCTTCGGCGTGGGCAACCCCTACGTGCCGCAGGTGCGCTCGAACGAAACGCTCGAGATCGACGAGACCGTCCACGACCGCGCCGTGCTCCGGTACACCTACGATTGCGAAGGGGCAAACATCAAGAACTTCCACGTCGTGCGCACGATGGAACCGCTTCCGAACGAAGCGTCGGTGCGCGTGCGGTGGCGGGTCGAAAATCGCGGCGACGAGAAACAGTGGGTGGTGCCGTGGGTGCGCAACGACGTGCTGCCCGCTGGCAAATTCAGCCCGGAAACCCGCATCGACGTGCCCACACTCGCCGGCGTGCGCAACATCCGGCGTGCAGGTTACTACCCGGCTTCGCGCAACTGGATTGCCTCGACTGACCCGGGCAAGGTCACCGTCTACGGTGTGTTCAATGCCGAGCAGACCCATTCGTTTCTGACGCTGTGGGACGAGCACGCGCCCAGCGCGGGTTTTCACACCGCGTTCGTGCCGCGCCTGCTCGACCCCGGCGAAGCCTGGGAGACCACGTACCGCATCAACGTCGTGCGCGGGCTGAAGCATGTCGATTTCGCTTCTTCCGAACTGGCGGCCCAAATCGAGTACGAGCCCGGCGAGATTGTCGTGTTGCTGTCCGCCGTCAAGCCGCTCAAGGACATGGAAATCCATGCCAGCGTCTTGGCGCCGAACGGACGCCGCTGGCGGCTCGACCCGAAAAAATTCTCCATCGACCCCAACCGCCTCGTCCGCTGCACGTTCGAGTGGACCGCGCCCGGCGACAGCCGCTACGATTTTCTGGCCGAGCTCAGGCCGCTCGGCGGCGAGCGGTTTGTACTGAGCGAAGAGATGGCTACCCCGCACGGCGGCATCGACACCCAGTTCGTCGTGGGCGAGCCTTCCGGGCCCGCAACCATGCCCGCGTGGACAGACGCCCCGCACGTGCTCGACCGCGGCCGGCGCACGCTGAAACGCGCCGTCGCGGCAAAAAAGCCGGTGGCGGTGTGGGCTGAGTCGTCACTCGAGAAGATTCATCCCAACGACGCCGTCGAACCGGCCGGCCGGCTTGACAACCGCATCCGCATGAGCCTGGCACGGAACGAGCGCGAGTCGTTTCAGATCGTGCTGCGCCCCGACCTCGAACCGCTGCGTAACGTCGACATCATGACGGGCCCGATGATCAATCGCGCCGCCAATGCCACGCTTCCGGCAAAAAACCTTTCCATCTACAACGTCCTGTTCTGTCCGGTGCAGGCGCCGTCGTTTTTTGAAGGCCCGACGGGCCAATGGCCGGACGCGCTGCCGCCGTTCGAGCCCTTCGACGCTCCCGCGGGCGAATGTCGGCCGATATGGTTCACCGTATACGTGCCGCCGGACACCCCGCCGGGCCTGTACACGGGCACGCTCGTTGTCAAGGGCGACGGGCTTGAGCCGGTCGAGTTCTCGCTCGAACTGACCGTGCAAGACTTTCAGCTTCCCGCCACGCCGGCCCTGAAAACCGATTTCCTCCTCGGCCGGCCGCTGGAAAACGAGCGGCTGCTCGAGGCCTACGCGCTGAACGCGCTCGAGCACCGCGTCACGCTCCGCGACTATGCCAGCCTGCCCGAACCGGGCGGCGACTACGAGGCCAAGCTGTTGCGGTTCCGGTCAAAAATCGAGCCGCTGCTTGAACGCGGCGTGTCGACGCTGGCCGTGCCCGCTTCGTTGCTAGACGAACCGGACGCCCTGAAACTGGCCGAGAAGTTCGTCAAGCAAAACAAGTTGGGAAATGCCGCGTTCTGCCATATCGCCAACGAGCCGACGCCGCCAACCTGGCCCAGATTGACCGAAAAAATGAAGGCCTGGATCGAAGCCGCCGAGGACATTCCCATGATGATCACCAACGACGGGTTCCAGCCTTTTTTGCCGAGCGGCGTCGAGATCTGGGCCGTTCACGTGCCGCTGCTCGATACGTTGAATAACAAACCCGTCCTTGAGCACATCGAACAGGGCAAAGCCGTCTGGCTGTACGTCAACCACCAGGTACCGCGCCCTTATTGCAACTTCCTCCTGGACTTCTCGGCGGTCGAACACCGGATGTTGTTCTGGCAGGCGTGGGCGCTCGGCGTCGAGGGCGTGCATTACTGGGCCGTCGCTTACACAAACGGCCAAAACCCTTACGAGAGCCTCGTAGACGTCACGCCGGTGAACGGCGACGGGCTGCTGCTGTACCCGGGCGAAAACGGGCCCGTTAATTCCATTCGATGGGAGAACATCCGCGATGGAATCGAGGACTGCGACTACCTCGCAATCCTGATGGAACGGTACCGCACGGTCGCAAAGAAAAACCCCCGCCACCCGGCGCTGGAGCAGGCAGCGGAGGCTCTCAACATCAAGAAGCTCGTTCCCGACCTCGTGTCGTTTCCGCGCGACCCGGACCAGCTCATGAATAAACGCGCCGATATTGCCCGCGCTATCGTGGCCTTAGACCGTGACAAATGAAAAATGGACACAACGCGAGCGTTGTGTCCAAATCGGCAAGTTTAACCGAAACGAAAAAACTTACTCTTTGGTAAACCCGTCCGGGCAGAACGGCGCAAGAGCGTAGTCTTTCTTTTCCTGATACGGGTCAAAAACCGCGGCGAGTTTGACGGCAGGCTTGCGCGTAGTTGACTTCACATGCTTCATTTCGTTCTCCTTTCGCAATGAACTGGACTCCCCTCAACGACAACAGCAGGACTTTATCGCATTTGACCTATCACCGTCAAGCCCGGGAACGGGGAGCCGCCCAAGCGGCCCTGTGCGGTTGGAACGCTTCGCATGCTTTTGTATACTGGTGGCCGGCTTTGCATAACTTTTGACAGGAGGCAGACATGGAAAACAGCAGTGAAATAAACCGCCGCGGGTTTCTCGGCGCGGCGGCCGCGGCCGGTATTGGTTTGGCGGCTTTTGACGCGGCGGCAAAAGTGGACCAGAAGGCGCCCGCTGTCGATCCGCGCTCGCCAAAGACGGGCCGGCTCTTGAAAGAGGGCGAAACCATCGGACTGGGCATCATCGGCGTCGGCGGGATGGGAGGCGCCCACCTCGAACAGCTCTGCAAAATGGAGAAAGACGGGGCCAACCTGCAAATCCACGCGGTAGCCGACTGCTACATCAAACGACAGGAATACCGGAAACGCTGGATCAAGAGCAATGTCGGCCGCGACATCGACGCCTATACCGACTACACGAAACTCCTCGAGCGCGACGACATCCACGGCGTCATCATCGCAACGCCCGACCATTGGCACGCGCTCAACGCCATACATGCCATGGAAGCCGGCATAGACGTGTACTGCCAAAAGCCTGTTACCTATACGGTTGAAGAATCGCTCGACGTGCGCGACTGCGTCAACCGCACGGGCCGCGTCTTTCAGTGCGGCGCCCAGGGCTGCTCCGAGGACTGGTGGTGGCAGGCCAGGAAGTTCATCAAGAACGGCGGCATCGGGAAAGTCATCTGGGCCCAGATCGATGCCAGCCGAAACTCCGCCGGCGGGCCAAACGACCGCGGCGGCGAGTGGAACTGGCGCATCGATCCCGAAGCCACCGACAACCCCGAAGCAGGCGAAAACTACATCGACTGGGAGCAATGGCTCGGCCCCGCGCCGAAACGGCCGTTCTCGCAGTGCCGGTTTTTCCAGTTCCGCAAGTACTGGGACTACTCCGGCGGCATCGCCACCGACCTGCTCTACCACCGCCTGGCCCCGATGACCATCGCGCTCGACGCCCGTGCCCCCGAACGCGCCACCGGAAGCGGCGGCATTTTCATTCAGCACGACGACCGCGAAGTGCCCGATACCTTCATGGGCCAGCTCGACTACCCCGACGACTACACCATCGTCATGACCGGCTCGATGGCCAACCGGCAGGGCAACGAAACCATGATCCGCGGCCACAGGGCCACCATCAGGCCGGTCGACGACGGCGCCATGAAAGTCACCGCCGAAAACGAGTTCAAAGAGTGGTTCAAGAAAGAGTACGGGGCCGAAGAAATTGTGATTCCGGCCGAACCCCGCCTGGGGCACGTCGAGAAGTGGTTGGAGTGCATGCGCACCCGCGAGCCCACCCATCTCGACGCGGAAACCGCCTACCGCGCCATGTGCGGAATCAGAATGAGCATCGACGCCTACCGCCAGGACAAAGTCATCTTCTGGGACGGCGAGCGCGAGCGGTATTGCAAGAAACATCCGAGGCCCGACCGGAAGTCCAAGCTTCCGGCGGAACCGGAAATTGAAAGGCTTAAGAAACCTCAACCGGAGATTATCAAGAAATGAAATATGCAGGATTGGCCGCGCTCGCGGTTGCGATGATTGTTCTTACCGGCTGCGGCGGGCCGTCGTCACTCGGCGGCGGCGTCAAAGTCGCCTTTGTTACCAACAACGCGTCGGATTTCTGGAAAATCGCAAAAGCGGGCACCGAAAAAGCCGCGGATGAGTTGGGTTGTGACGTGGTCTTCCGAATCCCGGCAACCGGCACTGCACAGGAACAGCAGAACATTGTGCAGGACCTGATCACCGTGGGCGTGTCGGGAATCGCCATCAGCCCAAAAGATCCCGCCAACCAGACCGAAATGCTAAACGAGGCCGCCGAAGTCGTCGATCTTGTCACACAGGATTCCGATGCGCCAAAAAGCAACCGGACTTGTTACATCGGCACCGACAACTACCAGGCCGGCGTCGCCGCGGGCGAGCTTATCAAAAAGACGCTGCCCGACGGCGGCAAGATCATGCTGTTTGTCGGCACGCTCGACGCGCAAAACGCCACCGACCGCAAGCGCGGCATCGAAGAAACCCTTAGCGGTTCCGGAATTGAAATTGTCGACATCCGGACCGACGAAACTGACCGCCTCAAAGCCAAGGCAAACGCCCAGGACGCGCTCGTATCGCACCCCGACCTGGCCTGCCTCGTCGGCCTGTGGAGCTACAACGGCCCCGCCATACTCAACGGCGTGCGCGCGTCCGGCAAGCTCGACGAGGTGAAAATCGTGTGCTTCGACGAAGAGGAAGAAACCCTTCAGGGCGTTAAAGACGGGCATATCGCCGGAACCATCGTCCAGCAGCCGTTCGAGTTCGGCTACCAGTCCGTAAAACTGCTTGCCGCTCTCGCCAAAGGCGACCGCTCCGGCGTGCCCGAAGACAAGCAGATTATTGTCCCCGTAAAAACAATCACAAAAGAAAACGTCGAAGAATTCTGGGCAAACTTGAGAAAGCTGACCGGAAAAGCCTAGCGATTGCCGCAGTAGGCCGACTTCGCCGAAGTCGGCCTCAACGCCCGTAGCTCGGGTTGGTAGCAAAGCGTGACAAGTGAGACAGGCCGTAGTTGTGAGGTGATTCTGGTGAACGACGGCTGGAAGGATTCAGATGCTCAGTCCGGAAAGGCCGGCTTCGGCGAAGTCGGCCTACTGCGGCGGGCACTGCTTTTCCACACGTAATGGTGGTGGCGGCGGGGCGCGGACCCGAAAGCGCCGATGCATAACTCAGAATAATGTTTCGCGTATAGGAAATTCATGCCGGTGGCAAAATTCAAAAAGATCCTCGCTCTTGTGGGCCTGCTTCTGTGCCTTGTGACGGCCGTTTGCATCTGGGAAAAATTCGACCACGGCACCGTCCGCTTTCTCACGCCTCAAAATATCCGCAACCTCCTTCCCTGGATTGGCCTGTTCGGGATACTTTCCCTCGCCCAATCCTTCGTCATCATCACCGGCGGCATCGACCTTTCCGTCGGCAGCGTCGTCGCCCTCATCGCCATCATCACCAGCGTTCTTATGCGCGACAAAGGCTGGCACCCCGCCCTTGCGCTGCCTGCCGGCCTCATTCTGTGTGGCATTATCGGCTGCTGGCACGGAACGCTCGTCTCGAAAGCCCGCATGCAACCGTTCGTGGTCACGTTGTGCGGCCTTTTTTTCTACCGCGGCATCGCCAGGCTCATCACCGGCGACACCACTCGCGGGTTTGGCAGCCCCGAGGAATTCCCCGTGCTCAAATGGCTCGGCGGCGGGTTCATCCCCGATACCGGCGCCAGCCTCGTCAGTGTCCCGTTTGTTATCATGCTGATTGTGGCCGTCATCGTCGGCGCGTACCTTCACTTCACCCCGCACGGCCGCCACCTGTTCGCCATGGGCGCGAACGAAGAGGCCGCCAGGTTTAGCGGCATTCCTGTTGGCCGCGCCAAGATCGCCGCGTACACGCTCTGCAGCCTGATCACCGGCATCGGCGGCCTGCTTATCGCGTTCAACGTCAACTCGATCGGCCCGACCGATTTCGGCAGCTTTTACGAGCTCTATGCCATTGCCGGCGTGGTCCTCGGCGGTTGCAGCCTGCGCGGCGGCACAGGCAACATTGCCGGCGTCGTGGTGGGCGCCTCGCTGATCGTGGTGCTCAAAAACCTGGTGAACATCCTCGAAATCCCAAGTCAACTTGAATATGTCGTGATCGGCGGCGCCATTCTTCTTGGCGTTTTCGCCGACGAAACGCTCAAACGAAAAGCCGCCGCAAAGCTGGGCCTTTAACAGGCAAAAAAGTGCAACAGCATGAAGTGAACTCTGACGGCGCATATTCTACAGCCTGAAGGGCGAGCAAGAACCCGCAGGCGTGTAAGCAAAGGAAGGAACGGCATGGGAGAGAAGAAAAAACATCAGAACAGCCGGCAGGTCAGCCGGCGCGATTTCATCAAAAGAACGGCAGGCCTGTCGCTGGCGGCGGCTGCACTTCCGGCCATTGTGCCGGCCAAAGCCCTTGGCGCCGACGGGGCGGCGCCCCCGAGCGAGCGTCTTACGCTCGGTTTCGTTGGGATGGGCAAACAGATGCACGGCCATCTCAACACCTTCCTCCGCCGGCCGGACTGCCAGGTTGTCGCCCTTTGCGACGTCGAAGCGGTCCGGTTGAAAATCCGGCAGGACGAGGCCAATAGCTACTACGCGCGCCGCTATAACATGACCAGTTACAGCGGGGTAAGCACATACGGCGACTTTCGCGAAATAGCCGCACGCGACGACATCGACGCCGTCGTCATCGCCACGCCCGACCACTGGCACGCGCTCGTGTCGATCGCCATGCTCGAAAGCGGCAAAGACGTCTACTGCGAGAAGCCCCTGACGCTGACGGTCAACCAGGGCAAGGCCATCGTGCGAGCCGCGCGCCAATACGGACGCGTGTTCCAAACCGGCAGCCAGCAACGCTCGAGCCGCGAGTTCCGCGTGGCGTGTGAACTCGTGCGCAACGGCCGCATTGGCAAAGTGCGCACGGTACACGTAAACGTCGGCGGCCCGCCGGTCGAGTGCTACCTGCCGGCCGACCCCGTGCCGCCGGGGCTGGACTGGAACTTCTGGCTAGGGCCGGCGCCGTGGCGGCCCTACAACTCCGAGATCGCCCCCGGCCTCGATTACGACGGATGGCCCAAGTTCCGCGTGTACCGCGACTACGCCGGCGGCGGCATGACCGACTGGGGCGCGCACCACTTCGACATCGCCCAGTGGGGGCTTGGCATGGACGAAACCGGGCCGGTCAAAATTCTCCCGCCCGGCGGCGGCCGCGAGCGCCTCACCTATAAATATGCCAACGGCGTGACCATGTACCACGGCGGCGCCCAGGGACGCGCGGGCGTCGAGTTCATCGGCGACAACGGCCGCGTCATGGTCAACCGCGGCTACCTGAAAACCGATCCGCTCGGTTTGGAAAACGTGCCGCTCGAACCAGACGAAATCCACCTCTACAACAGCCCCGGTCATCACGAGGACTGGGTGCAGTGCGTCAAAAACCGCTCCCGCCCGATTTGCGACGTCGCCATCGGCCATCGCTCGGTCACCGTCTGCCACTTGGGGAACATCGCCTATTGGATCAAGCGGCCGTTGCGGTGGGATCCGGCGAAGGAGGAGTTTGTGCAGGCGTCCGGCGCGCCCGACGCGGAAGCGAACCGCCTGTTGCAGCGGCCCATGCGGGCGCCTTGGAAAATCTCGTAGCAACTGCCGATTACGCTTTTTTTGACTGAGCATGATGAAAACATAAGGAACGGACCAATGATTCGGTTGAGCGTATTTTGCCTTGTATTTGCCGCCCTCGCACCCACAGCGTTTGCGGCCGAGGCCGGTTTTGACGAACTGCTGCCGAAGGTGGCCGCATTTGAATATGGGCAGGATGCCTCGGTTCTCGAAACGGTTTCCGAGCTTCTGACCGAGGCCCAGGACGAGCCGGCGCGCTTGCATGAAATGGCCGTGAAGCTGGCACAGTTGCTCGATGCTGACGGCACGACCGAAGCGGCGAGACTATACATTTGTCAGAAACTTTACTTGTTCGGCGACAAGGACTGCCTGCCGTACGTCGCGCCGATGCTGACTGACGACAAAACCGCCGACATCGCGTGCTACGCGATAGGCCGGATGCCCGGCCCGGAGGCCTTGGCGGCGCTCCAGGGCGCGCTCGATAAAGCGGAGCCGGCCGCGAAAGTGGCCATCGTAAATGCCATTGGCCAAAGGCGCGAACCGGCGGCCGTCGATCTGCTGGCGAAAGCCGCGGCCGGCGGCGACAAGACGGTTGCCGAGGCTGCAATCTGCGCGCTCGGCTTAGCAGGCACACCCGCGGCCCTCGATGCGCTGATGGCAATGTGGCCGGGGCGGGACGGCGCCGAACAGGCCCTGATTGACGCCGCGGCTGAAGTTGCCAAGACAGACGTGACCAAGGCGGCGCCCGTTCTGCGCAAGCTGTACAACGGGAGCAAAAATGAAGCGACCCGCGCCGCCTGCTTGAAGGCGCTTGCGGAGATGTCGTCGGGCAACGCGGCCGTGCAGCTTGTTGTGACGCCTCTGGCACAAGACGACGGGATGATCCGAACCGCCGCGGCGGACGCCCTGCGCTCGTTGACCGCGGAAGAAGCAGCGGCCTGTGCCGAGATGGCGCCAAAGCTGCCGCCCGCCTCGCAGGTAATGCTCGTGACGGCCCTGTCGGACATGCGGGTTGCCGAGGCGGCGCCGCAAGTGGCTGCGCTCACAGCTTCGGATAACGCGGACGTGCGCCTGGCTGCCATTAGCGCGCTGGCCGCGCTGGGCGACGCCTCAACCGTACCTTTGCTGGCCAAGGCGGCCGCGGGCGAAGATAAAACGGCCGCCCGCGCAGCCAGAGAGAGCCTCGCCCGGCTGAAGGGCGAAGGCGTGGATGCCGCGATAGCCGAAGCGCTCGAGTCGGACGATGCCGGAGTCGGCGAGCAGCTCTTGGGCGCCTTGGCCCGCCGGCTGGCCGTCGAAAAGGCGCCGGCCGTGCTGAAACTTGCTGCCGTAGCGAACGAAGGCCTGCGGCAGGAAGCGTTTAAAACGCTCGCAAAAATCGGCCGCGCAGAAGATTTGCCCGGCATAATTAGACTGCTTCTAACCGAAAACAGCGAGAATGTCCGCGGGCAGGCGGAACGCGCAGTCGTGGCAATCGCACGCCGAACAGACGATATGCAGGCCGCAACCGCCGCGGCGCTGGAAGCGTTTCCGGAAACCAAAGACGACGTGGCGTCGCGGGCATCGCTCGTGCGGGTACTGGGCAAGCTTGGCGACAACAGCGCACTCAACGCCCTGCTGGCCGATCTCGGTTCGCCCAACGCCGATTTGCAGGAAGCCGCCGTTCGCGCCCTGATGGAATGGCCAACCCCCGCGCCCTTGAATGAACTCGCGCATGCGGCGGAATCCGGCGCAAACGATTTGGTGAAGCGGCTTGCGTTGCGAGCCTACCTGCGCTCGGCTATCCTCGCCACTGACCGGCCCGTTGAAAAACAGGTTGCCCTGTTCCAACGAGGCCTCGAGATGGCAAAAAGCCCCGATGAAAAAGTGATGGCCCTCGCCGGGTTGGCCGAATGCCCGTCAAGCGAGGCCCTGGAGGTTATTAAAAGCTGCGCAGACGACCCGCAAGTGGCCGACGAGGTAAAGCTGGCGCTTGCCAAGATCAACAACCCGCAGGTCTTCGTGACGGCCTCGGACAACAACCAAGCCGCCGCAAATGCCATCGACGGCAATCCGGAAACCCGATGGACCACCGGCGCCGACCAGGCGCCCGGTCAATGGTTTCAGATCGACCTGGCGTGGCCCGCCGAGGTCAGCGCGGTCGTGCTGGATACGTCAGGTTCCGGCAGCGATTATCCGCACAGCTACGAGATCTACGTTTCCAACGATACCAACAAGTGGGATGAGCCGGTTGCTGAGGGCAAAGGCGACGCGCCCGTCATGGAAATTCGGTGCAAGCCCAAAACCGGCCGCTACGTGAGAATAGTACAGACGGGCCGGAAAAGCGGCCTCTGGTGGTCAATCCACGAACTCAAGGTCGAGAAGCGCCAAAAGTGAAAGCAGGGATATCCCCCGGCAGTTGTGGGGAGTGTCCCTGACTTATTTAATCCGTTACGGCTTTTCCCCCGCATCCTTCTTGGCTTCAACCGTGGACTCGCCCGGATCCGGTTTAACCAGCTTTTCGCCCTTCAAAAGCTTATCAAGCTCTTTGCTCAGATCTTCCTTGGCATTGGCCTGGGCTTCCTGGGCGCTCCTTCCCCTGAGGGAAGCGTGGATGGACTGCACAGTCCCGTCCTTGTCCACAATAACAAGCCGGGGGATCGTGTTGACCTTGTAAGCTTCGGAAGCTTTTCCTTCCCGGTCCAGAACCACATTAAGTTCAAGCCCGCTCTGCTCCAAAAACATTCTGGCAACTTCAGGCGACTCGCCCTGGTTGACGGCATAGAAGACAACGTCCTTGTCCTTGTACTCCTTGGCGACCTCGGCAAACGCCGGCATCAGGATGCGGCAAGGCGGACACCACGACGCCCAGAAGTCCATCACCACGATCTTTTTGTCTTTGAACGACGACAAGTCGAACGTCCCGCCGGCCAGCGTCTTCAGCTTGACATCCGGAGCCGTTTTTCCCAGAAGTTTTTCCCAGGGCTCCGTCATCCGTTGTGCGAAAAAATCGTAATGTCCGCCCTGTTGCTGCGCTGTGGCCGGCACACTGAATACTGCGGCAACAACAACTGCGGCGAGACTTGTCCAGAAAGCTCGTTTCAACATTGTGCGTTCCTTGTCTTTTTCAACTCGCGCTTCTTTGACCGATCATAGCAAAAACGCCTGGCGGCTACCGCGTATTCCTGCCAAAACCGCGCCAACTGCCCCAGTCTACCCGCATCACCGCCCGTTTGGCCACTTTTGAAAGATAACATCGCGTTTCTCTCATTGCGTTTGTTTCCGCAGTACCTGAGCCGGTAGTATAAACCTCGTGTTTACACGCAAGAACCATGCAAAATCCGTCGTGCCGCGCCTTTCGCGCCGCCACTTCCTCACTTTGGCGGCAGCGGCCGCGGCCGGCTGTACCACGGGTGTAGAAGAGGAAATCGCGCCCGAAGCGCGATTGGGAGTGATTGGCTGCGGCAGGCGCAGCAGCCAATTAATTCAAGTGCTCGCCCGTGATCCGGCCTATGCCAACGCTCAGGTTGCGGCTGTTTGCGACGTTTACCGCCCGCGTCTGAACCGCGTCGCCCAATGGGCGGGCGCCTTGGCCGAACCCGACTGGCGGCGCCTCGTCGCGCGCCGGGATCTTGACGCCGTCCTCATTGCTACGCCCGACCATTGGCACGCCCCCATGGCCATCGCCGCGATGGAAGCGGGGAAGGACGTATATTGCGAGAGCCCGATGGCGTTAACGCTGGAACAGGCCGCGGCGGTTCGATCATGCGCGGCGCGGACCGGGCGGGTGGTTCAGATTGGCGCCGCGGAGGCTTCCGAAGCGCAATGGCGGCTCGCCACCCGAATCGTGCATTCGGGCGAGCTGGGTGCTGCACGTTGGGCTCAGGCCGCCGTAAATACCGGCCCGGCAGCAGCGCTCGAAAAGCCCCTCGAGTCAGGAGCTACGCCCGAGAACCTGGATTGGCCCGGTTTCCTGGGAAACGCGCCCATTCGGCCGTTTGCTCCCGACCGCTTTTTCCGGTGGCGCGCCTATTGGGACTACTCCAACGGCATTCCGACAAGCCTGTTTGCGAGCTGCATTACGCCCTTGTTGATCGCCCTCGGGCCCGGTTATCCCGAACGTGTGTCCGCGGCGGGCGGCGTCTACGCGGAAGACGGGCGCGAAACGCCCGACAGTTTCGTCCTCAATGCCGAATACGCCGCCGGCCATTCAATCGTGCTGTCCCATTCGGCCGCGGGAGTACAACCGCGGCCCGCCGTAATACGCGGCGACCGGGCGTCGCTTGAAGTGGGGGAGGGCTCCGTCCGGGTGACACCCGCAAATTCGCCGGAGCGCCTTATCCCAGTCCAACCGTCCGAATCGCACCTGGCCGACTGGCTCCGCTGCATCAAGACGCGGCGGAAATGCAATTGCGACGAAGACTTGGGATTCTACGCAACGGTCGCCACCGCAATGGGCGTCGAAGCCTACCGCCGCGCGCAAACCGTCCGATACGATCCGGCTTCCAACACAGTCGTTCAAGCCCCCACGCGGATGGAGACGTAGAAGAAGCTTCCAATCTCTTGTCCTGCGTTGTTACATCCGCCGCCTCAACGTTATCAGCACCACCAGAGCCGCGGCTCCAAGTGCGGCTACATGGCCAAGCGGCAAAATGGGTGTATCGCCGGCATCGTACGGGTCTGTCCCGGCCATTCGTTCAAGCGCGTCGGATACCCCGTCATCGTCCGAGTCCGTGTCGATGAAATTTGGCAACCCGTCGCCATCAATATCGGCGTCGCCTTCTTCAGTATCCGAAATGCCGTCGCTGTCCGAATCGGTGTCCATGAAATTGGGTTTGCCGTCGCGGTCCGTATCTTGCCCGCCTTCGGTCGCGTCGGCAATGCCATCGGCATCCGAATCAAGATCTAGATAGTTGGGCGTGCCGTCCGAATCCGTATCGACGCCGGATTCAATGACGTCCGGGATACCGTCGCCGTCGCCGTCGAATGCCGTCATGCTCCCGTAAGCGTAGGGTTGCTGGTAAGCCTCACTCGAGGACAACGCGTACGAAATCCAAAACTCCAGCGTCGTGGCGTCGTACACGCAATTGACCACGTTGCTCCCATGGATGGGTATGGAATTGGCAATCGCGATCATCTTCTGGGCGTCCAGCGACCCGTAATCGTTCATAATGAGCGGAAACGCCCCGCGCTCTTCATCGTTGTAGACGATGTCTTCGACAACATACGGCGCGTACTCGTCGGTGGCGTCGTTGTCCGTCCAGATAACCAGGTCGTTGGGCGGCGTAAGCGGCGAGTGCGCCTTGATTTTTACCGCCCGCCGTTCCGCTTTCCCGTCGCCGTACACGTAATGGTACCGCTTGATGCGTTTCGCGTTCGTGATAATGTCGAGCGCCTCGGTAAGGTTGTCGGCGTCGTACAGAATGTTGCGCAGCATCGGCATGAAGTGCGTGCCCTCGAGGTCGTAAGGCTTTTCGCTACCGGGCGAGTCGCCCATCTGCGCCAGCGTGATGCCCGCCGAGTTCATGCCCGTGTGTGAACCGATAAGCCCCGAGAACGTGACGTTCATGTGTGGATGCCCCTCTTTGGGCAGGTACACGACGATGGCCGGCAGGTTGTGGGCCATCGCGTTCAGGTCCCAGTCCAGGTTGCGGGTCTGGTAGAGATGCCCGTCAACCGTTGCCTGGCCCCAGGCGGCCACGCTGCTGCAAGCGTACGAGTCGAGCGCCGGCACGCAATGCACCCGCCGGACTTCCAGGAAGTCGGTGTCCGTTGCCGCCGCCAAACCCTGCATCTCTTCGATAAACCGCGGGTCGGTGTACGGTTCCATGGCGCCCCAGGCCGCGTCGAGGTTTGCATTGCTGAACTGCGGGTCCTGCCGCACGTAAGCGAGGAAGCCGGCCAGCAGCGTTTGCACCTCGTCCTTCATCAGCGTGCCGTACTGGTAGCCCATTTCATACGGCGTGCCCGAAACAATGACTACGGGAATTTCGCGCGAATCCGCGTATATCGAGGTGCGGTAGCCCGATCCGCCCACCGCCAGCGAGAACTTGTGGTAATTCTGCAGGTGGGCCGGTTCGTAACCGTCGGCCCACGCCGCACGGAACTTGCCGTCGCTGTTTTCATACACCGCGCTGAACACCGTCCCGCTTACCCCCGCCGCCCGCGCAATCTCGACAACGTCGTCGCCGTCGATTGTGCCGTACCGGGCGTTGATCGCGTTGTAAAGCAGTTGGTTGCCGCTTCCGTTGTGGTTTTTCCAATACACCACGCCCGGCAGCGAAGCGTGAAAAGGATCCGGGCTCACGCAAGGGTGGCCCACCACGGACTCGTCCGCGTAGATGTCGCAGCGCGTGGCGCTCGTGAACAAAAGCCGCCCCTTGGGTTCGGGCGCGCCGGGATCGGCGAACGCATAATGGTACTGGTTCGTGCGTTGCGCGCCCTGCACGCGCGCCAGCGCCTCGGCAAGCGTCGCATCGTGGTACAGAATGTCGCGCAGCAGCACAAGCATCGGGACACCGTCCAGTCCCTCCGCATCGCAGAAGTGGCCCATGATTTCGCTGAACGCGATGCCGTTCGCGTTCATACCGCCGCAGATGGCCCCCACAACGCCCGCGCTCGACGCGGTCGCATGGCGGATGCCATCGGTCGGGTTGTAAATCGCCACGACGGGAAAATCCTGCATGCCCGTGTCCATATTCCAGTCCAGGTTGCGGAATTGGTAGGTCTTGCCGCCTTCCGTCGCGCTGCCCCAGGCCGCCATCAGGCTGCAGCCCAGCTCGGCCAAGTCCGGCAGCACCATCGCCTTCTGCAGTAGCCGGTACGTCACGTCGGGAAACCCGGTATCGGCGCAGCCGTCCGCCACGCCCCGCAGTTCAAGTTCCCAGGAGGCCGCGTCAAAATACGCGCTGTTCCACATCAAGCCGATCGCCATGTCGAAGTAATTTTCGGGGACCATAAACGTTTTCATCATGCCGCCCAGGCATTGCGAGATATCCGCCGCAAGCAGTTTCCCGTACCAATAGCCCATCTGGTACCGGTCGCCGCCAACCTCGACAACCTTTATCGGGTGATCGCCGTTTGGCGCGGTTTTGAGCCGTCCCCAGCCCCGCACGTTGCGGTGCGGCAGCGTGTCGGGAACCACGCTAACGCCCGTCGTGAACCGGAACGGGGTCATGCCCCCGCTCGGGAACTCCAACTCGATCATGAAGGCCGTCCAGCCCTGCTCCGGCGCGGGAACCGAAGCCGTGTAGACGTTACCCTGGCCGAACAAAGGCGAACTGGTCCACGCCGCGCCGATGCTGTCCAGCCGGAAATTACGCGCAACCGGGTTGTGCGCCTGCCACAACCGCACCGCATTGGGTTGGGTAACGGTGGTAACCCGCAGCGAGCCGTCCGAAAGCCGCTCCCACGAATACTGGGGACGGGCAACCTCGTTCAGAATCGACTCGTAAAAGGCCATGATGTCCAGCCAGGCCTGCGTATCAAGCCCGTGGTGCGTGTTGGGCACGTAACGCAGGTGTTTCTCGCCCTCAAGCGCGTCCCAGTAGAATTGCCACGAATCCGGAAGAAAAAACTGGTCGCCGGTGCTGTTGATAACCATTTTCGGCAAGGTCATCCGCTTCACGTAAGCGTAAGGGTCCACCACCGCCATCAAGTCCCTGCACTGGCTCGAGTTAATCCAGTTCATGCAGCCCATGTCTTCGTAATCGCCCACGGCGTCGGCCCAGTATCCGTAGGCGTCGTGGTGATGCCGCATCGAGTTGGCCATGTTCAACACGTCGATCACGCAAGGAGCGATTGCCACTACCCGGGGGTCCATCGACGCGGCCGTGGTCCACGTCGTCCAGCCGCGTTTCGAGCCGCCCGCCACAACAAACTTCTGGATCTGCGGATATTCCGCCTGCAGCATGTCCATCGCCCGCAGCACGGCCTTCGTCATCGGCAGCCGCGGCAGCCACGTCGGATCGCCCGTGCGGTAGAACTTGTCCCACGCATACGCGATCATCTCGTCTTCCTCCCGGCCCGAATAGATGTAGCGGGGATCCCATTCGTCCGGAAAATGGAGCGGTTGATTCGGAATCATGTTCAGTTCGATTACAAACGAACTGGTCGTCATGGCTACCGTGAGAAGCGCGGAGTCAAAACTTGATGGCGCGCTGCCGCCGTTGTCTCCGCCGCTGATGTAAAGAAGCGCCGTATCGTGACTCACCGCGTTCGGTTTAATCACCCGCACCCAATGTTCCCAAAGCGGCCGGTCCACCTCCGATGAATCGCGCCACTGCTGCGAGCGCATCCACCAGATATAGCCCGTATAGCCTGAGCCCGATATCGTCCTCACGGGTGTCGGCCCATAGGTAAAACTCGGGTCGGGCGCCGCCAGGTAATCGTCAAGCGGGGTTGCGGCGGCAACCGTGGACAAAAGTATGAGCGTAGTAAGAAGTACGGCAGGACGGTGCATGGCGGTTTTCCTCCTGGAAAAACTGAATGCCCAGACATCCATAACTATCCTACACCCTGACACGGCAAGGGACAAGAAGGAATTTTACAAATGCCTTTTGCCGAACCCGGCGCCCGTTCCCTTGTCCCAAGTTTAACCGTGTCCTTCGCGGTTCATGGTGGAATCCCCTTGCTTACGCTCCACCTCGCGGCGATCGCAATGACAGGAGGAGGGATCGGGGTTGTATTGCATGTCTTTCCGGAAAATCGCCGCGGAAGGCGATGTGGGCAAGGTGGCTTCACCAGGAATCTTAAAGAACATAAAAAAACCGGGCCCGGAACGCTGGTCAAGATTCCGGGCCCGTGAGGGGGGGAGGCGCGCGCCTGGCTAGACTTTGGCGCGCTGGGCGTAGTGGGTGTGTAGAAGCTTGTGCGACTTTTCGCCGAGCGGCTTGCCAAGGAATTCCTCGTAGATGCGCTTGATGTCGGGGTTTTCGTGCGACTTGCGCAACTGTTTGCCCTCGTCTTCCTTGTATATGGCCTGAATTCTCGCAAGCCGCGTCTCATCGGTCGTGAACCGGGGTTGGCCGCCGCCGCCGATGCAACCGCCGGGGCACGTCATGATCTCGATAAAGTGGTATTCGGCTTCGCCGGCCCTGACCCGCTCGATTACCTTCTTCGCGTTGCCCAAACCGTGAGCCACCGCCACCTTGACGGTCACGCCTTTAAGGAATTCCCAATCGGGCGTGGTCTCGGTTATTTCGACCGAAGCCTCCTTGACGCCTTCCAGCCCCACAATTGGTTTAACGTGCAGGTTCTCGAACGGAAGCGGCTTGCCCGTCACAATTTCGAAGACCGTGCGCAACGCCGCTTCCATCACGCCGCCCGTGTTCGCGAATATGTCCGCCGCGCCGGACGACTGCCCGATCGGCGAGTCCATCGTGTCGTCAGGCAGCGACTCGAACTCGATTCCCGCTTGTTTGATCATCCTGCCGAGCTCGCGCGTCGTCAACACAATATCGACGTCCTGTACGCCGGTGTCGGTCATTTCCGGCCGCTGGGCCTCGAACTTCTTCGCCGTGCATGGCATCACCGATACCACGACCATGTCTTCCGGCTTCTTCCCGATCTTCTCGGCATAGTAAGTCTTCGCGATCGCGCCAAACATCTGCTGCGGCGACTTGCACGTCGACACGCAGTCCAGCATATCCGGATAGAAGTATTCGATGTACTTAATCCATCCCGGCGAGCAACTCGTGAACTGCGGAAGCGCCACGTCTTCCTTGTCAACAAGCGCCTTCTTCAACCGCATGAGCAGCTCGTGGCCTTCCTCGATGATGGTCAGATCCGCCGCAAAGTTCGTGTCGAAAACCGCGTCGAAACCAAGCCGCCGAAGGGCCGATACCATCTTGCCTGTCACCAACGTGCCGGGTTCCATCCCGAAACATTCGCCGAGCGCCGCCCGGATCGCCGGCGCCGTTTGCACCACTACCGTCTTGGACGGATCTTCGAGCGCCGCCCAAACGTCTGCGATCTGGTCGCGTTCATATATGGCGCCGACGGGACAGACCGCCGCGCACTGGCCGCACTGAACGCACGTCACGTCGTCCAGCGGGTTCGCAAACGCCGGGCCCACAACCGTGTCGAACCCGCGATTCTGCGGGAACAACCCGCCCACCCCCTGCACTTCGCGGCACACCGTCACGCAGCGCCGGCACAGGATGCACTTCGCCGTGTCCCGTTCTAGACCGGGCGTGCTGGTGTCGATCCTCCCGCGGCTCTTCTCGCCGGGATACGAGATCTCGCGGATGCCCAAATCGCGGGCAAGCGCTTGCAGTTCACAGTCGTCGTTGCGGATGCACGTCTGGCAGTCGCCGGTATGATCCGAAAGGAGCAGTTCGACTACCATTTTGCGCGACTTGCGGGCCCGCGGGCTGTTGGTGTGAACCACCATCCCTTCGCCGGCCGGCGTCACGCACGAAGCCACCAGCGCCTTCGCGCCTTCAACCTCCACCAGGCACACGCGGCAGGCCCCGATCGCCTGAACGTCTTTCAAATAACACAACGTCGGTATCTTCACGCCCGCTTTGGTCGCGGCGTCCAGAATCGTGGCGTCGTCGGGGACTTCCACCGATATGTTGTCAACGGTAAGTCTGGGCATTCGTCCTGTTCTCCTTTCAGCCGGTGCAGTTTTCGCGGTAGTCGCAGCGAAGGCACCGCTTTGCTTCTCGAATCGCCACCGTTTCACCAAACGGCAATTCCACTTCCGTAAAATTGTGCCGGCGCTTGTTCACCGGGATCAGCTTCATCTTCGCCCGCTGATAATCCACCGGTTCCGCGTCCGGGTCGAAATCCGTGTCCACCTGCATGTGGCCGCGCCAGAACGCGTGTTCTTCGCCGGTGAGATGCTTGTCGATGCCCACCGCCGCGCGTTCGCCCGCGCCAACAGCGTCGGCAACCGACGACGGGCCGTCGGCCGCGTCGCCCCCGCAGAAGATCCACGGCGCGCTTGTCTGGCCCGTCAACGGGTCCGACTGGATAAATTTGTTCGGCGCAAGCTTCAGATCCACGCCGTCGAGGATTTCTTTCGTATCCAGCGACTGGCCGATCGCGGCGATGACTTGGTCGGCCTCGACCACGAACGTGTTCTCGGTGGCCTGTGGCCGCCGCCTGCCGCTCCGGTCGAACTCGCCCAGCCACATCTTATGGCACTTCACGCCGGCAACCTTGCCGTCTTTCACAACCACTTCCGCCGGAGCCACCAGCGTCTGCAACGAAACGCCTTCATGCTCGGCCTCTTCGATTTCTTCCTTGTAGGCGGGCATCTCGTCGCGCGTCCGCCGGTAGAGGATCGATACATTCTTCGCGCCGAGCCGGATGGCCGTCCTGGCCGCGTCGACGGCCGCGTTGCCGCCGCCAATCACGACGACGTTGTCGCCGACTTTCGCAGAGCCGCGCAAGTTGTATTCGCGCAAGAACCCGATCGCGTCGACAACGCCCACGGCGTCATCGCCCGGAATCCGCAGCCCCGACCCGCGAGGCGCGCCCACGCCTACAAACACGGCCTCGTAGCCGTCGTCACGCAGCGACTGCAGCGTGAAATCTTTTCCGAGCCGCATGCCCGTCTCGATAGTCACGCCCAACCGCTCGATCATGCGCACTTCACGCGCAAGCTCTTCGCGCGGCAACCGGTAAGCCGGAATCGTCTGAACCAGCATTCCCCCGGGCCGCTGCTCGGCCTCGAACACCGTCGGCTTGTAACCCATGCGGGCGAGGAAGTATGCGCACGTCAAACCGGCCGGGCCGGCGCCGACGACCGCGATTTTCTTCTTCGCATTCGCCTCGTTCTCGCGGATCTCAGGCAACTGAATCGTTACTTCCTGCTCGACCATGAACCGTTTGATGCCGCGAATCGCCACGGCCTCATCGAGGCTCGCCCGGCGGCACTTGTCTTCGCAGGTGTGGAAACACACCCGCGCGCAAACCGATGCAAACGGGTTGCGTTCGCGGTGCAGCTTAAGCGCTTCGGCGTAGCGGCCTTCACCCACCAGCGACACAAACCCCGGCACGTAAACGCCGGCCGGGCACGCGCTCATGCAAGGCGCCTGCACCAGGTCCGGGCAAACTCCGGCCGGGCATCTTTTCTCGTGGATATGCGCTTCGTACTCGTCGCGGAAATGCCGGATGGTCGACAGCACCGGGTTCGGCGCGGTCTGGCCGAGCCCGCACAGCGCCGTGTCCTTAATCATCTCGCCCAGTTCAATCAGCTTTTCGATGTCGCCTTCTTCGCCCTGGCCCTTGCAGATGCGGTCGACGATTTCGAGCATGCGCTTTGTGCCGACGCGGCACGGCGGGCATTTGCCGCACGACTCGTCCTGCACGAAATCCAGGAAGAACCGCGCCATGTCGACCATGCAGGTGTCTTCGTCCATCACGATGAGACCGCCTGAGCCCATGATGGCCCCGAGTTCCTGCAGCGACTCGTAATCGACCGTCACGTTCAAATGGCCTTTAGGAATGCAGCCGCCCGATGGGCCGCCCATCTGCGCGGCCTTGAATTTCTTGCCGCCGGGAATCCCGCCGCCGATGTCGTAGATGATCTCGCCCAGCGGCGTGCCAATCGGCACCTCGACAAGGCCCGTGTTATTCACTGCGCCCGCCAGCGCAAACACTTTCGTGCCCTTGCTCTTCTCGGTGCCCATGGCGGAGAACCATTCGGCGCCCTGAAGGATGATTTGCGGAACATTCGCGTAGGTTTCGACGTTGTTCAGCAGGCTCGGCTTGCCCCACAGGCCCTTCACCGCCGGGAACGGCGGCCGCGGCCGCGGTTCGCCGCGGTTGCCTTCGATGGACGTCATCAGCGCGGTTTCTTCGCCGCACACGAATGCGCCCGAACCCATCCGGATTTCGAGGTCGAAGTTAAACCCCGTCCCCATAATGTCCTTGCCCAGCAGCCCGTACTCCCGTGCCTGCTCGAGCGCCTTCGAAAGGCGCTCCACCGCCAGCGGGTATTCCGCCCGCACGTAAACGTAGCCCTGGTCAGAACCCACCGCGTACGCCGCAATCGCCATCGCCTCAATCACGCTGTGCGGGTCGCCTTCCAGCACGCTCCGGTCCATGAACGCGCCCGGGTCGCCCTCGTCGGCGTTGCACAGCACAAACTTCTTGTCGCCGGGCGCTTTTCGCGTGAAACCCCACTTCAGGCCCGTCGAGAAACCTGCGCCGCCGCGCCCGCGCAGGCCCGACTTTTTCACCTCTTCGATCACCTCGTCGGGCTTCATCCCGGTAAGGACTTTCGCCAGCGCCTGGTAGCCGTCGCGCGCGATATACTCTTCGATCCGGGTCGGGTCGATCACGCCGCAGTTCCGTAAAACCACCTTTTTCTGGTCGCGGAAAAAACCAATCTCATTCAGTGCCGGCACGTTCTCTTCCGTCGCCGGGGCTTTATGGATCAACCGCTCGACGACACGCCCCTTAAGCAGGTGTTCTTCCACCAGCTCATCGGCGTCTTCAGGCTTAATGCCCTGGTAAAAAACCCCTTCCGGATAAACAACGGCCACCGGCCCTACCGCGCACGGGCCGAGACAACCGGTTTCAACAACCGAAACCTCGCCCGAAAGGCCGTGCTTGTCAAGTGCCGCCTGGACCGCCGCGCTCACCTCGAGCGAGCCCGACGCGACGCAACCCGCGCCAGCGCATACCAGGACGTGTGATCGAACCTTATTCATTGCTGGACTGTCTCCTTTCTACGAGCCCGGCGGCGCCGTTTCTGGGCGAACCGGGAGAAAAACTTGTTGCCGCCACGACTACGCCTTGATCAGGTCGTCCACCACAGGCGAACCTTCAACCACGTGCTGCTGAACAATGTGGTGCACCTTTTTCTGGTTCAGCTTGCCGTATCGGTACTCCTGCCCGTCCTTGTCGCGAAGCGTGAACATCGGCTCCCGGTCGCAAAGCCCCAGGCAGCCCGACTGGCGCAGCGTCACGTTCTCGATGCCCGCCGAGCCAAGCTCCTCCATCAGCGCCGCCATAACGTCGCGCGCGCCGGCCGCGATGCCGCACGTGCCCATGTGCACCGTGATCTCGATTTCCTTCGGGCCCATCCTGAGGTCCAGGTCGGCCTTGGCTTTTTCCTTCAGTGCCGCCAGGTCCTGCGGGCTTTTGATCTTGTCTGCCATGTCTTTTCAGTCTCCTTCGTCAACCGCCTCCGGCATGAAGCCGGGGCCGGGTTACGCTTGCGGGGTTTCCTCGCGGTACAGGTCCAGGATCTCCTGGATACGGGCCGGTTTCACGCGCTGGTGGACTGCCTCGTCAATCATGATGGCCGGCGCAAGGCCGCAAGCCCCGAAACAGCGCGCAACATCCAGCGAAAACAACCGGTCTTCCGTCGTTTCACCGACGTCGATGCCAAGTTTCTGTTTAATCGCATCGAGCACCTGTTTCCCGCCACGGACGTAGCACGCCGTACCCAGGCAAACCCGGATCATGTGCTTGCCACGGGGAGAGGTCGAGAAAAACGAATAAAAACCGACCACCCCGGCCACTTCGCTGTACGATTTGTCCAAACCCAGGCTGATCTTTTTCAGCGCCACTTCCGGCAAATACCCGAAGATGCCCTGGGCTATCTGCAACACCGGGATAAGGGCGCCGGGTTTGTCTTTATATTCGGCGATCACCTCGTCAAGCCGCGCCAGAAGTTCTTCTTCAGTCGCTTCCGCGCACTCCTGCGCGCAGCACGCGCACTCTGCCTTGTTTGCCGCCATTTACGTTCTCCCTTCTTAGGCTCTTACTGCGTCAAGCCCGGCTCTTAAGGCCGCGCCTTCTTCTAACTCCGGCCGCTCATCGCAGCCAGACCGTTTCTGATCCGTTCCGAAACCCGCCGTGCAATCGCCAAGCCGCAACGTTCCGTTACCTGCAGCTCGCGCGCAACGTCGCTCACCCGCACAACGCACTCCGAACCGCTCGCGCTGAACCGGCACCACAAGTCCAAGTCCGGGTTCGTGCAGACCACCGACGACAGCGTCGCAGCCAAGTCGCCCAAAGGACGCCGGTCAATATGGTTCAGCCCCATCGTCACCTTCACCGCCACGCCGCCAAGCTCTGATTTTTCAATCGCCAGCGAGCCGCCTGCCTGTTCGGCGGCCGCACGGAAAAGGCTCAAACCCAATCCCGTCCGCTTGCCGTCCTTCGTCGTGTGGAACGGGTCCAGCGCTTCTTCCGCCGGCACGTTCAGGCCCGAACCGTTGTCTTCCACCACGATCTCGAGAAGGTCGGCGTCCGGTTTTTCCAAGATGCCCACCGAAATAATCGATGCGCCCGCACGAATCGAGTTTTCTATAACGTCCAGGATGTGCAGCGACAACTCACGCATATCGCACACGCCTCCCGGTAACAGTTGTCACGTTCATTGCTCCGACCCCCGCAAACCCATTTCATAAAGCCGGCCGGCCACGTCAAATGCGTTTTCGCCCGTCGCATAAAGGCGCACACCTTCATCCACGGCCTTTTTGCGCACCGCCTCATCCGGCCGCCGGCCCGCCGCAAACACCACGCCCGCCAACTCCGAATGTACCGCTACCGCGATTACGTTCAGATGAACCTGGATCGTCACAAGGGCCCCGCCACGAGGCGCATTCGCCATCACATCGCTCAACAAGTCGCTGATATAACCGCCGGACACCGCCACGCCATCGTCTCCCAACTCCGGGGTCAGCCGCTCAAGCTTCAGCGTTTCAATGATGTCTCTCAACGTCATTTCCAAATCCTGTTGCGCATTCGCAGCTGTGAGAAATTTCACAGCCACCCATGCATCCGCAATGTGCGTGCCAAGGGAAGAGTAACCCTGTAAATATATCATAAACCACTCAAATTGGCGAGGTTACAACGTATATAGACGGCGGGCTCAAACAAGAAAGGAATCAACTTCAGAATGCGCTATTCACCCATGGGAGATCTGTGCACAAAAAATCCCCCTCCCCCAATAATCAGGACGTCGTGTATGTCCGATTCGTCCTATTCGTCTTATCTCATTCCGCTTACTTCACGTTCCACTTCTCGATCTTGGCGATTCCCGCGAGATCCACAATCATTCGGTAGCAATCGTCGCCGATGTTCGAAGGGGTTGCCTTGTCCTTATTGTCGCCTTGATCGGTCCGCAGAATATGGTCCTCATCCAGCCCGACCTCCGGGCATTTAAGTCTTTCGAGAGCGCCGGCTGTCGGATGGCCGTGATGCACACCCGCGCTGATGACGGCCCACTCGGGGTGGACGGCCTGCAGAAACCGCAGACTCGATGACCCGTTCGAACCGTGGTGGGGGACTTTCAACACCGTACAGGCGAGGCGCCCGTACAGCGGGTTCTGTTGGTTCTCGTTGTTGAGCACCATGAACAGTTCCTGATCGTCACACTGGTTGACATCCGAAGCGTTTTTATCTCTGCCGTTCGTATCGCCCGTAAACAGGAAGCTCGTCGGACCATAATCCAGCCTGACAACCAGCGACGACGAATTCCGCCGCTGGTCCTCCCTGAGCTTCCGGTTGTTGGCGCTCCCGTACGCCTCGTCTTTCAACCACTGCTTTGCGTTGATCAGCGTAAGCACCACGTCGTCCGCACACGTGTATGTCTCCGAATCGTCAAACCGAATCTCCGACCCAAGTCCAAAGTAGTTGCAAACCGGAGAGACGAACAGCAAGTCCTCTTCTTCCTCGACCTTGTCCATAAAATTGCGCCAGGAAGTCGAAAGCTCCTCACTGTCGTAGCCCGTGTACCACATCTGCCGCACCACGTACCGGTCCAGAACATCCAGCAACCCGAGAAAATGGTCGCAGTCCGGGTGACTTACGATGATCAAATCCACCACGTCGTCCCCCAGAAACTCGTCCAGGTATTCCCCATACTCTTCCGGTACAATTCCCCGGTCGCCCCACGTCCAGCCGCCGTCGATCAGGATCTTCTTGTGCGACGGCGTGTCGATCAAAATGCCGTCGCCGCCACCCACGTCGATGAAATGGACCGTCAGCACCGGCTCTTCTCCCGCTGCCGTCTCCGACCGTGCATACATTTCACGTTCAAGCGTAACCGCGGCAAAAACCGGGCTGGCAAGCCCCACCGCAAAAAGCAACACCCAGCTGATTCTGCGTTTCATAAGCCTGTCTCCCATTGAAATTATCCTAATAATGAACTAGAATAATCTCGACAGCAATCGTTTTGCAACTCTTCACGTTCAAATTTGAGGGAGCCACCCATGCAAAAAGATGTCCATTTTTACCTTACCTACGCCCTGGCAAGAAAAGCCGGACTTCCCGCCAGCACGGCCAGGACCATTGCCTGGGCCGACCAGTATACGGATGAAATGACCGACCCCGAGCCCCACGGGATACAGACCCAGTCTCCCCTGTTCGGCAACTGGAATGAGCGGCAGGTCCAGTTGTCGGTCCTCGCGCCTTTCCACTTTATCCCAGGCGACGACGCGAAAAACCCCTGGATCACCACGCGCAACAGCACCCGCGCCAGGAGCCTCGTCAAACGCGCCGGAACTGACCCGCTGCAGTTGGGTATAGCCCTGCATGTTCTCCAGGATACCTTCAGCCATGAAAAATTCTCGGGCTGGCGCGAGAAATGCAACTGCTGCTACCCGTGGTTTTACATAAAAACGAACCTTCCCAACGTTGGCCACGCAGAAATGATGGTGACACCCGATATAGCACACGTCGTCTGGCAGGACCCGCGGGACAACCAATTGATCGACAACAAAACCAGGGCGCTCGCCGCGGCAAAGGCCACTTACAACGTGCTCATAAAAAACTTCGGACTGACGAACCCCCAACCCTGGCCGGAAATTGAAAAACCGCTCAAAGGTTTTCTGAAGCAGGAGTACGACGATCGCATCACCAATCTCTGCACCTTCTCGGGCACAAAAACGCTCCACTTCAACACGGTCAACAGAAGGCTTTCAGAAACCAGCCTGTCCGCCTTCGCCCAGGCCGCATCCCGCCACCTCGCCGCCGCCATGGATTCCTTCAGCTCGCTCCCCTGGACGCCGTAGGCCGCTTGAATATTATAGTTGCGATTAATGAAAATGATCCGCAGCATTTTAGGCTGAGGTAAGTGATGTGCCTGAAGAATCCGTTGTTGCCAAAAACAACCAGCCGGCCCGCTGGAACTCGAAGCGGTTTCTTAAACGGACATTGATACAAGCGCTCGTCATATACGCCCTTTTCGTTCTGGTGCTGTTTCTGGTTCAGCGCCGGCTGATTTTTCCTGCCGACCGCGCCATCGGCCGCACGCCGGCGGATCCGCCCTATAAATATGCCTACGAAGACGTGATGCTGCCCGCCGGCGGCTATCTGACCAACGCCTGGTTCATCGATGTCCCCGATGCGCGCGGGGCCGTCCTGTTCTCCCACGGGAACGGCGGGAACATTTCCAGTTGGTTCGAGGTCGCGGAAGCCTTTCGCCCCCTCGGCCTCGCGGTGCTCGTTTACGACTACGGCGGATACGGCCGGAGCACCGGTTGCCCCTCCGAACAGCGCTGCTACGCCGACATCCGAGCCGCCTGGAAATACCTCACCAAGGAGAAAAACATTCCTCCGGAAAAGATTGTCCTCGTGGGCCGATCCGTCGGCGGCGGCCCGACCCTGCAACTGGCCAACGAGGTCACTCCCGTCGCCGTAATTCTCGAAAGCACCTTCACGTCACTCCCTGCCGTCGCCCAAAGAAGGCTGTTCGTCTTTCCCGTCAAACTCCTCATGCGCGACCGCTTCAACAACGACAAAAAGATCGGCCGCATCCACGTCCCCCTCATGATCATCCACAGCCCCGACGATTCCCTCATCCCAATCCAACACGCCCAACGCCTGTTCGAACTCGCAAACCAGCCGAAAACCTTTTTCAAAATCAAAGGCGACCACAACGACGGATACATCGTATTCTGGCAGCCCTACCAGGCCGCCCTCCGCGACTTCCTGTCGCCGCTATTACTGAAGTAGGCCAGGCTGCGGCCGGCGAAATTCCGGCGGTATTTGGTCAGCAGCTTCCATGCCGCTAACTCGGCACAATTTCTCATACGTCCCACGTCTCATACGTCCCATCGACCGGTCAAACCACCAGACATATTTTCAGTTGACTTTCAGCCGCACTTAACGTATGATGTACACCCATGAAGCATGTAACTATCAGTAACATTACAAATGTAGCACACACCACAGGAGGGTAAACAATGACGTACCAAGCGCCGAAGGTCGAATCGTTCGAGGTGGAGGAGTTTGAAAGTGATGTCGCGCTTGCGCTGTGCAGCGTCTGCGAAAACAACGAAGTTTAACGAATTCGGTTCGGCCGGCCTGCAGGCCGGGCCCAACCTAACCCGGTAGGAGGAGAAACTTGCGATGCGAATGAAACATTTTGGCTGGTTCATACTTTCGTTAGGTTTTGTTGTGTGCGTTGCCGGTGCTTACGGCATCGGGTCGGACGTGTGCCACGCGGCCACGATGCGCGCGGCGGTGGGTGGTGAAGGCGGCTGCTATTGCCAGCTCACCTACATACATCCCGAGTGCGACAACGACGACATTGACGCGCCGCCCTACACGTGCAGTTCGTGCAGCAACCTTCAGCACGTCCCAAACTGCTGCCACACGTATGACGAGGAAAGGTACTGCGATCGGGACGGCGGCGGCGGATTCAACTGCGGCCAGGTGTTGCTGTGCACGGAGCATGATGAAGACTACACAACATGCTGGGGCTGCTATATGCAGCAGTCGATGTGCGCCACCGGTTGGAAGTGCTCGGATCTCTAAACCGCACCAGTGGCTTATGCAAGCCGGTGAAAGCGCGGAGGCATTGGCCTCTGCGCTTTCACCTTGAGAGCCCGCACGGAACGGAGGTGCATGCGATGAAACAGAGACAATGGCCGTGGGCGCCGGTTGTGTGGCTTGTCCTAATGCTGTCGGCCTTGCCGGTCGTGGCGCAGACGGTTGAAGATATTCGCGCCGTGATGAAGGGCCAATTGGCGGTGTTTGACGCTACCGCAACCGAATACGAGGCCCTCCTTCACTTCGAGGTGCCGGACGAGGCCGCATACCAGCAGTGGTTGGACGAGAAGGGGAGCGGCAAATTCTCGCTGGCCCCGGACATCCGCATCAACGTGGTCCGCGACGGCCGCCGGTACCTGGCGGCGGCCACACAGGAAAACGGCGCCGAGGTGCGTTACGCCCACGACGGGGCGCTGTACCGGCGGCACCTGGTTACCGAAGAGTACGGCAGCATCGAGGCCGGATTCGGCGACGGCGGCCGGTACCGTTCCATTCGGGACGACGTGCCCAACCTTACCGTCGAGCGTGGTCTCGGGCCGCGCGAAACCCGCGCCTGGGTTGGTAACCCTTCGCTGTTCGCAACCGAAATCGAGAGGGGCGAACAGGGCGTCGTCGTGCGGCTGAAACCCACCGAGGAAGCCATAGCCCAGGGATTCCGTTTCGAAACTTTCGAAATGACCCTGGACGAAGCGCGCAACTACGCCGTCATCCGGTCATCGGCAGAGTTTGAAGGCGGGGCGGCACTCGTATACGAGGCCGAAAACTTTGTCGAACTCGCCGGTTCAAAAGGATCGATCTGGGTGCCGCGGAAAATGAGCAGCACCATGTTCTCCCAGGTGGGCGGCCGCGAAAAAGTGCCCCTGCAAACAATGACGTTGACGGTTCAACAGGTTGAACTCGATAAGGCTTACCCCGACCAGACGTTCACTTTCAACTACCCCGACGGCACCCGGGTGCACGACGCGGCAACCGACACCGTATACGTCGTGGGCCGGGTTGAAATGGACAACAAACGCATTGGCGATTTGGCTAAAGAAGCCCGGGCAGTCATCGGCGCCGACCTGTCGCCTCCCGCTCAGTCAGGCGCTGAAAATGGGCCGGCCGGACTCGTTGTAACCGAAGGCCCCCTGGAGGCGGCGGCTTCTTCAAAGAAGACCCCGTCTGTCCCGCTGTTGTTGCTGGTGCTGGGAGGCCTGACCACTGTGGCCGGGCTGGCGCTCATCAAGAGGCTTCCGAAGCAGAACCGGTCAACCACCGCCAAAAGCTCTGAAAGGGACGCCGCATGAGAACGTGCGCGCGCGTCCTTCTACCGGTGATGTTTCTAAAACTCTTGTTTTCTTCAGTTGCTGTTGCCGAAGAATCCGATGCCGATCCTTTCTATGACCGTTATAAGTCCTGCGGCCTGCAGTCGGTATGTTTCCTGGCAAACATGTACGGCATCGACATCCGACTTGCCGATTTGACCGCGCGGGCAAGCGCTTCCGAAGGCAATTCGCTGTACGAGCTTAAGCAACTCCTCGATAAAGCCGGACTGGCGACCACCTTCGCCGAGCTGTCTTCGGAAAAACTTGTCCAAAAGGCGCAAGAGCGGCCTTTGTTACTGTTTTTGGAAAACAAACCCCGCCCAATAGGCCATTTTGTCGTTGTTTTTGCCGAGAAAGACGGTTTCACAAAATGCTTCGAGCCGGTGGGCATTCGGCTCCTGGATTTCCAGCCCGCCGCGTTCGAACAGCCCGCGTACAAATGCCTCATCTTCGACAAGCAGCCCGGCCAAATCCACCGCGCGCCCCGCGTGAAAGTTGGCCAAAGGGTAGTCGATTTCGGGCAGGTGTGGATCGGCGAAACGGCCCGCGGCCAATTCCATTTCCAAAACGAAGGAAACGTCCCCGTCCGGCTCGGGAAAGTATCCGTCGGCTGCAGTTGCCTCGACCACAGCTTCAACAAAACGCTTCTACTGCGCGGCGAGACGGCCACGCTCAGCGTCGAAAGAAACGCCATGAAGCGCGGCCCCGTGAACGAACCGCTTGCCGTCTTTGTGGAAGGCGCCCGCAAACCCATCCAGTTGCAGTTCGTGGGGCGGATTCAGGAACGGTATCGCGTTACCCCGCGGCAAGTCCGCTTTCAAAAATGCTACCCGGGGGACCGTCGCGACTTGCAGATCGCAATCGCCCCCGGCGATGCCGAAGCCGAAACCTTGAGCCAGGAGGAATTGCAGGTTGAAGTCGAAACGCTCGAGCTCGCCGGCCCGCTGAACTTGCAGAACCGCCCGGACGAAAAAAAATGGCAACTGACACTCCCGCTGGCCGTGCCCGGCAAGTGCAAAAGAGGCGAAAGCCAAGCCAAAATCCTGATCAAAAACTCCAAGGGGCCCGTGGGCATCGTGCTGGTGAGCTTTGCCGTTGTCGGCATCATGGAAATTGCGCCCGAAACCATTATGGTTCCGCCCGAAACCCAGCCCGGCGGCGTGGCCGGCAACGCCCGCGTTAAGTTCACCGACGGCCGTCTGCGCGATGTGGTGCTGGACAGTACCGGCGGCCGGTTCGCTGTAAAGCTGGCCAACATAAACCAGCACAACGCAACCGCAGATATCCGCCTCACGCTACAGGCTCCTTTAAATCCGGGCGTCACCAAAGAATCGACTTCCGTTGCCTGTCCGGAAACCGGTGAGACGAGAACGCTGCTCGCTATAGCGAACGTCCCGGACAGCCCGAAGTTGTCGAACGCAAACGATGCGACCGCCGAAACCGAAGAAACCGGCGTCGTCGTTGAAGCCGGTCTATTGTCGGCCGGCGACAAAGGCCGCGGCGCCGCCCAGTGGATAACGAACGAACTCGGCGCCTTCGACCGCGCTCATCCGGGCATCCGTCTGAAAACCTTCGGCGTGGCACAGCCGCTACGCTATGAACAACCCCTGGAATCGATCCCGAGGTTGCCCGAAAACGTCGTCGGCGTCGACAGTTGGTCCGGCTACGAGATTCCCTACCTGGTCAGCCAGGGACTGATTGTGCCGATAGAAAACTTCCTGCCCGACAACGCCTTTCAAACCGACTGGTTCGACGACGCCCTCTGGCAGCCTGTCCGTTACAACGGAAAAACGTGGGGCGTGCCCTGGGCGTCGCAGTCGCTCTTCCTGGTCTGCAACGGGCCCATGTTCGAGCAGGCCGGAATCGGTCGTCCGCCGGCCACATGGGACGAGATGTTCGAGTGCGCCCGACGCCTCACCCGCGACACGAACGGCGACGGCAACATTGATCAATGGGGCCTGCAAGTGCCCGATATGGACCTGTTCGGTTTCGTGGTGCTGAGCATGGTGTTGCAAAAAGGTGCAACCGTCGTATCGGAAGAAGGGTTTGATATGGCCCAGCCGATTATCGTCGAAAGCCTCGAGACCGTCATGGGCCTGATCAACGCCCCGTTCACCCGCAACGAGGAGGTGTCCGTAAAAGACTGGTCGAGCTGCGGCATGCAGATCCTCGACCAGCAAGGCGTAAACCTCGTCAAGGACAACCAGGACCTTGTTCTCGCCCCGCTGCCCACCTGCGGGCCGCCGGTGTCCGTCAACATGGGCACGATCTACCTCGTCATCATGCGAAGCACGCCGGAGCGGGAAGCCGCCTCGTGGGAGCTTGTGAAATGGATCAGCCGGCCGGAAGTAAGCCTGCCTGAAACCTGGGGCGGATATCCCTGCCGAAAAGACTTCGTGGAACGCGCCGATTTTCAGGCAATTGCCGCCGGTTCCGTGCAAAACCTGGAAATTCTTTACACGAACAACGCGTCGCTGAGAGACATCGGGCCCAACAACCTCGAGCATCGCGGCCGCTCTCTCGACGCGCTTTGGATCCACGCCTTCGAAGCCCTCCAGGGAGGCAGCCCCGACCTTGCATTGGCCTTGCGCGAAGCGTCCGAGTTCGCCAACAAGATGATGACACCGATCAAGACGATTGACGTAAGCTCGGTGTCGCTCTCGAACAATTGAGCGCGCAACCGATGAAGATCTTGGACCACAAACTGGCTATGGCCCTTGTTTTTGCGCTTTTATGCGGGTGCGGCGCCCCGCTTGCCCTCGACGATGCCGGCGTGGCCAACGAAGAAAAGTTGCTCGACATGGAGCTCGCCGAAAATCCCCCCGCGTTTCTGGCCCATTGCAAGCAGATCCTCGATGCAAACGGCCCGCTGGCGGCGGCCGCCCTGGTGAAGCGAGCTGCCTTCTACAGCAAGTCCGGCAAGCCCAAGCCGGCCGCCTTGGATCTCGCGCGACTGTGGGCCGAACACCCGGACGCCGTGGAAGAAGCCGGTCTTGCCGCCACGATTCCGGCCTCGCTCCAACAGGCGGGCTTCTACTTGGAAGCGGGCCTTCTAACCTCCGCATCGGATGCCAACGAAACTGCCGCGGCAGTCTGGGCCCGCCTCCAACACTCTTCCGGCAGCTCTTCGCCAACGGCCCGTTACATGGCGCACACTCCAGATCTTGACGCGCTCCTGCAAAGCAGCGGCAACGCCCCCGGCGAAGAGGCTGCCGATTTTATCGCCCGCGCGGCCTGCGTCGCGTGCCGCCAGAACAACTTCGAAGCCAATCGCTTGCTCGAAGCGTTCACGGAAAAAACTGCGGCAGGCTTAACCGCGCAAAACATTTCGCTCCCCGATCTGAAGTGGCTTGATGCCTGCGCGGCCGTGGTCGTGGAAGAGGCAAAAAAGACGCGGGAAGTCCGCATTTTTTCCGAGGAAGATGTTCTGCCGGAGGGGCTGAGTGCCGCGATACATGCCCTCGAAGATCTGCGCACCAACCTGCTCGAAACCATAGCGGCCCGCGCCCGCGCGCAATCGCCAGACGCCTTCGCCCGCGCAACCGAACAGCTCGTGGCATTCTGTCTCTCCATCGACAACCGCCTCGCCGTCCGCAACGCCTGTGAACGCGCAATCGAATCATTCGCAGGCTCCCGCCGTGAGGCCGTATACCGCCTTAAGCTGGCCGACATGTACCGCGAAATCTGGAAAACGCCGACGTTGGCGATGCGAGAGTACCGGGCGCTGCGTTCGCGGTTTCCAAACTCGCCGATTGCCCGGAAAGCGCAGCTCCGCGAGTGCATGGCTTTGCGGGATCTCGAACGCTACGGCGAGGCGTTTTCGCTGGCCGCAGGGCTCTTTGAAGGCGCCGAACCCGCCCCGGCGGCAAGGCTCTTTGCGGCCGCCTGCGCGGTTGACATGGATTCCCCCGAAAAGGCGCACGAGTGTGTCTGGGATCTGGTTCGCATCTCGCCCGAAGCCCCCGAGGCGTCGCAAGGCCTGCTGTGGCTGGCAAACACGAAAGTCAAAAGCCAGGATTATCCCGGCGCGCTCGAGGCGCTGCGTTACCTGGCGGACAATTACCCGAATTCTGCCGAGGCGGCAAAAGCCCGCGTCACGATGGGCCGTCTTGAAAAATCTACAACCGTGGCGCAACGGACCCGCTGAAGCGGACAGAGAGGTCGCCAATGCTGTCAGTTGTTTTGTTGAGCGTGTTCGCGCTGTTCGCGCAAGCGCCGGCGGCGCCCGTGTTTCATGTGGAAAAACAAGAAGTCGATCTCGGCGATTGCCACTATCTCGATCCCGCTTACCATAAATTCGTAGTGACAAACCCCGGCGGGCACGAGCTGACTTTTGACGTGGCCAAAAGAAGCTGCGGTTGTCTCAGCGAGGTCGTCTCCCACAATGTTGTCGTCCCCGGCCAAAAAGCCCAAGTGGCGTTGTGTTTCAAACCCTCGGTTGAAAACATTCTCAGCGGAGAACAATCGTTCGCGGTGTGGCTGTCCACCAACGACCCCGGCCACAAAATCGTAGAGCTGTCCATGCGCGTCCGGTTGCGCGAACCGGTCGAATGTGACCCGACGCACATAAATTTCGGCGCCGTAAAGCCCGGCGAGACCGTCCGGCGCCGGTTCCGCGTAATCTGTTTTGGCAAACACACAATTCCGGCAATTACATCCGTTGAGGCCACCTCGCCGGCCGTCCAACTTCGCAAACTTGACGAAAATCAAGCAAACAAGCTTTGCGAGACAACACACGAAGCGTGCTGGAAAGCGCCCGCTACGGCCGGCCGCTTGAACGCGAGCCTGTTAATTGCCACCGACAGCCCGCAACGGCCCGTCATCGAGGTGCGCATTAAGGGGGAGGTGCAAAATGAGCGCGGCGGCTGAAACAGGGCCCATTGCAAAGCATACGGAACAGTTATGCCTCGAACTGCTCGGAGTCCAGCTTGCTCTTCGCGGCAATTGCCCGCCACTTATGAAACAGGCACGCGCCTGTTTCGGGCGCTACGAGATTTCCCGTGTCCACCCCCAAGCCCTTCAACTGTCAATCAACCCGCGCGGAAACCTTTGGGAAGCCCGTTTCGAGGGCCGCACGGAGACACTTGACCTGGAGTCGGGTTGGCCGCGGATCGACGATCTGCTCCAAATCCTCATTGAACGCGAGCGAAACGACCTGGCCTTTATCCACGGCTGCTGCGTAAGTCACCGGGGCCTGGCCGCCGTGTTGGTCGGCGCCACTACGAGCGGCAAAACCACGCTCGCGCTGGCATTGCAGAACGCCGGTTGCACCATGCTGGCCGAAGACATCGTCCCGCTTTCTTTAGCCCCCGCGGAAGCCTGTTACTACCGCACCGGCATTGCCGTGCGCCCCCATACAAAACACATCATGAAAGCACAGAACGCCGATGTCGCATACGGCAGTGCCGCCCAAGCGGAAGAAGAGCAGCGCGTGCCTGTTCGGTGGCTTTTCTTTTTGCAGCCGCCCTTAAAGCCCGCGGATTCCACCGTGTCCGTCGCGCAAGGGCTTGGCCAGTACGACAAGATTATGCGCCTGTGCTACGGCCAGAATGCGCCGGCACGGCTTCATCCAACCACGCAGTTGCGGATAAGGCATCCCGCTTCTTTCGAGCAAAAACCCAAGTTAACCGAATGCTCCACCGCACAGGCCCTCTCGCTGTTCTTCAAGCATCTGCACCCGGGGCCGGCTCCCGCGGCTTCGTGCCTGCCGGCTCTGGCCGGCTTCCTGACGCAAGCCAAGCCGCTCCTGCTCTATCCGGGCTTCCTCGATCAGACAGTCTCGCTGGTTATGAATGCGCTGAGCAGCCGGAACGAGCCTAAATGTTGAGCAGCCTTGGAAAACCCGAACTGGACGCGCTTCTCCTTGCCTCTCGAACCCGCCTTCCCGAATCCGCGGCCGCCAAGCTCAAAGAAACCGTAGCGCGCTGCCAGAGCGCGCCGTGGTTTGTTTACCAAACGCTCGTCGAGAAAACCTTCCCACTCGTATTCCTGAACGTGCAAACGCACTGCCCGCACGCGGAAACAGGTTTCGCGGCCGACGTGATCAAACGCCTGCGGCCCGCGGTCGTGGCCCGATGGTTGCCAAAGCGGGAAAAGCTGGCCGAGCTTCAGGCCGTGCTGCGGCAAATTCTAGAAGAATGCCGCGTACCCTATATGTTTCTGCGCGGGTTGAGCTTTGCCGAACAGTACTACCCCGTGCCGCCGCTTCGCGTGTCAGACGACATCGACCTGCTCGTCCCCGCCAGCGCGCACAACACCGTCGAGGACGCGCTCGTGCGGGCCGGCTTTCAGTACATTCGAAAACCGCATTTCCGGCAGGCCCAGTACGCCTACGAAGGCCTCGTCGAACTGAAACACCCCGAGTACCCGCTCGCCGTCGACATGGTTTCCAAGCTGACCGCCAACTCTCAGATCGGACCCGTCTCATTGGACGTGGATCTCGTGTGGCAAAGCGCCGTGCCGCGCCAGGGCGGCGAGTTCGACATGAACCCCGCGGATTTGTTCGTTCACCTTATCCGCCACATTTCACACGGCCACCTCTTCGAAATCGGTGTGGTCCGCTGCTGCGCCGATGTCGCCGCCTTCCTCAAAGTGGCCGGCCCAAAAACGGATTGGGACCACGTCAAGCGGCAAGCCTCCCACGGCCAGTGCTGGCGGGGCCTCGAATTCTTCAAGCACTTTTACGACCGCCACTATGCCTGCGAAAGCGATCCTTCCCTCCAACCCATGTTGCCTTCCCGGCCCCGAATCTTGCCGGTTGAACGCCAGCTGTTCGTCCGCTGCGTCATAACGAAACAGATGGCGTTACAGTCGCGGCAAAACGCCCTGTGGGGGAAGCTCCTCAGGATGAACCTCAGTCTGGTTACCCGCTTCTGGCTTTGCGACAACCCCGCCCGCATCCTCAGGCTTTTGCACATGATCGCCTGCCCCTCGCGCGAAGAAGCCGTGCTCATCGACGACGAAAACTTCGCCGGCCCGTTGCCCCTGAGACGATTGCGCATTTACGCGCTGATGGCGTTCGTATTCAGTCCGGGCATTGTTGCAGGGCTTCTTGTGCGCGGCGTCGCCGCCCTGTTACGCCCCTTTAAACGGCTTCTGCCCGCTCGCCGCATCGGCCCCAAAGCGCGCCAACGTCAATAGGCGCGTACCCTCCCGAAGGCGCGGGCGTTTCCCCATGGGCGACATACACCTTCTGCTCCGTCGGTGCGAACAAAACGCTGTGCACCGTGTCCTGATTGCAGATGCAGTTATAACTCCGGCCATGGCTGAAGCCGCGCGCCATGTCGTACCTGTCCCCCAAAAACGAAAGCGCCGTCTCGATATCGATCTCCCCGTAATGATCCTTGATCAACTGCACCATGCGCGCGTGCCGGAACGCCCCCGCCGAGTGAGACAGCCGGTCTTTTCCCGTCCGGGTGCACATACACGCATCGTCAACCACCAGCGAACCGCGTACCGCCCTCCGCCGCTCGCAAAGCCGCGACGTTGTCTCGATGCCGCAGCACTCGCCCGTTTTCCCGTCGCACACCGCGAGGTTGAAACCGCAGGTGCGATCAATCCCGCGTATCTCATCAAAACAGGCATCCACCGTGTCCGCCCGCTCGAGCATCCGCCGGATCCCGAAGCCGATGGGAATGCCGTCAAGCCGGCTGTCGCGCGCCGGAACGCCCACCTCCCCAATCGAAATCTGTGAACTGTTCAGCCCGGTGAGTATGCCCGTAACGCCCACCCAGCCTATGTCGAGAGTCGCATAACCAGCATCGTCCTCCGGCAGGCGAACCTTTGCAATCGCGAACTTCTGGAGCACGCCGTGGTGCGGGAAATCCAGATTCCGCCCATGAACAATAAGCCCATCCCGAGTCGCCGGCGGCGAGACCACAAAGTTGCAGCAATGGTATGCGCCTTCCATGGCATGGGCGTCGATATCCACCACGCAGTTCATGGCCAGGATTTCGCCATAATCCACGCCTGCCGCCCGCGCCGTCGCCAGCATTTCCGCCCGGTACTCTTCCGGAATGTGAGGCTCGCAAACCTGCGCCGCCTTGTAAACGTGCTCGTACGGCGTACCCAAATGGCTCTCACAGCGTTTCAGGTAGCTGTCCGAGAATTCACGGATTCTTCCCGCCATCAAACGTCCGTGTTCTTCCCCCATCGATTCCGGCGAGCCCCGAAGTTCCAGTACCTCCAGCCCGTTAAGCTCCCTTACCGGCATAAGTTCCTCCTCACACAGGCAATAACGCATAAATAGCAGTCTTGCATTACAAGCATAACAAATGTTAATGTAATTTGCAACGATGTGCCGCAATCGCCATGAGGAGCTTGTTGAATGCCGCTGGTAAAGTCTGGCAAGGCGCTTTTCTTCAAATTCGCCGACGGAATCTTCCCCGGCGCGGACGCCCGCCGGCTCGCCATCCGCGGTATCGCTGAACATCCGGTTTTGTTTGCCGCGGGCGTTTTGGCCACCGCCGCCGTCGTGGCCTGCAACATGATCGAGCCGCAGCTCGTGCGTCTCATGGTCGACGACGCCATCCAAAACAAGAACCTCGGCCTGCTTGCGCTTCTTGCGCCGTTGTGGCTCGCACTTTTTTCGGTTGCCCACCTCATCCTCCTGGGCCGGACCCAAGCCGTGGCGCGTCTCACCCAGGACACGGCAAAAAAGCTCCGCCTGGAGTTGTTCGAACTCATTCTCGATCTGCCCCCCTCGTTTCATACATGCCACGATGCCGCCGATCTCAACCTGCAAGTTACGAAAGACCTGGACGATTTCGGGCCGCTCTGGGGCGTGATTCCACTATCGGTCTTGTGGTACCTGTTGACCGTCGTCGCCAGCATCAGCCTCGCCCTCCTCATAAGCGCAAAGCTGACCTTCTACCTGGGCGCGGTTATCGTGGTTCTCTCGCTGGCGTGGCGCGCCGTCACCCGCGGCGCTACCCGCAACGCCGTCGGTGCCCGCACCGAGTTCAGCCTGCTTAGTTCGACCGCCCACAGGGCCCTCTCCCGCATCAGGCTCGTTCAGTTGTACGACGCCCAGCCCGTGTTTCTCTCGCACTTTGGCCAGGCCAGCGACCGCCTCCGCGACCGCCGCGTTCGTCACGGGATCTGGACCTGGCTCGCGGCAACCGTCGGCGATGCCATGGAGGTCTCCGCCATGATCGGCGTACTCGCCATCGGCGGCGCCATGTGCGTGCGCGGCGAGCTAACCGTCGGCGCGCTCTTCTCGTACTTTCTTTACATTAACTACCTCAGCCAGGCCTTCATGCACCTCGCCAACCAGTTGGCGCCCCTTTCCGTGGCAAACGCAGCCGGAGGAAGGATAGCGGAGACACTAGCGCACGGCCGTGGCCGCCGGGAAAGCCGGCAAACCCTCACGATCGACGGGCCGATCGCTGCCCTGTCCGTTAGCAACCTCTCGTTCGGCTACGAGACCGCCAATCCTGTCCTCAAAAACGTAAACGCGACGTTCGCCAAAGGAAGCGTGTGCCTCTTGTGGGGGCAGAACGCCTCCGGCAAAACCACCTTGCTCGATATCCTTTGCGGTTATCGCCAACCCGATTCGGGAACCGTATCGGTGAACGGCCGCGACCTGCGCCGCCTGTGTCAAAAGCAGTTTCGCTCACGGCTTGCCATAATTGCCCAGGAAGACGTCGTCGTCGAGTATACGGTCGAGGAAAACTTGAGATTTGGGAAGCCCAACGCGTCCAAAGCCCAACTAAGGGGTGCGCTCGAAGAGGTACTTCTGGCGAAGAACGCCGCCGATGCCGGCCGCATGCTGAAACTGCACGCCGAGAATCTTTCCACCGGCCAAAAACGCCGGATCGCCATTGCCCGCGCGTTTCTGCGAGGCGCCGACATCGTCCTCCTCGACGAGCCGACCGCAAATCTCGATGAACAGTCGGTCGACGTCGTGCTCGACTGTCTGGTAAACCTCGCCCGGAACAGCGTCGTCGTCATGACGACCCAAGACCCGCGCGCCGCAAGCATTTCCCAAAACAATTACCTGCTGACCGATGGGAAAATCCAACCTGCAGAGCAAAGCTTGCGCGCCGCCGGCGATTAGACCTCCTGCTGCTCCGCGCAATTCTCTGTCAGGAGATCTTTCTGCCGAAACTCGTCCAGGACACGCTCTACGTCATTGCGTAAAGACGCTTCCGGAACATCGCTGTAGAACGCGCCCATTTCGGCGACCAGATCGCTGAGCAGGCTCTCCCCGTCGCACCGCTGCCAAATCCGGTACGCGGTTTCGTTCAGCACGTGAACGCGCCGGCCCGACTCGTCGTAAACGGCCACATCGCTGCCAATCTGGTGCTCGCGGCAGTTCTCCTTCTTTGCCGGCAGCCGCACTGCGTTATAAGCCATTTCTCTGACCTCCCTCGCCCGTCATACGTCCCATGAATAGCATAAATATGACTAATATACACACATCACACAACCAATTGCAACACGAGCCTACGCAAGTTTTGCCAAACATCCCTCCATGCCGTATGCTTTAACCCTGAAAAAGCGGAGATCAGCAATATGTTTCTTCAACCGGGAGACCGGTTCTGCCTCATTGGCGACAGCATCACCGATGCCGGGCGCCGCGAAGACCCCGAAGCCGTCGGGTTCGGGTATGTCCGCCTGTTGCGCGACATGCTTTGGGCGCGACACCCCGCACTTGACGTGTCAATTATTAACCGCGGCGTAAGCGGCGACACCGTCCGTCTCATGTCTTGGCGATGGCGCAAAGACGTCATCGAGGAAAAGCCCAACGTGCTCAGCATAAGCATCGGCGTAAACGACGTCTGGCGCCAGTTACAGGAACCCGCGAACGAGAAGCAGGTGCTGGTCGACGAGTTCGAGGCAACCTACCGTAAGCTGCTGGACGATGCCGTGCAAACCCTACGATGCCGCCTGATCTTGTGCGAGGCCACCATCATCGACGAAAACCGCCAATCGCCCCATAACCGGATTCTCGAGCAGTACAACGGCGTCGTTCACAGCCTCGCCCGCGAGTACGGCGCCCTGCTCGTGCCCATGAACCAGGCGTTCTGGCGCGCCATCGAAGCCAACCCCGGCCGGCGCTGGACCGAAGACGGCGTGCATCCGCTCAGCCAGGGCCACACGCTCATGGCGCTTACCATGTTGGAAGCGCTTGGAGGACTCGAATAATGAAACCCCTGCTCGCCCTGACCATGGGCGACGTAAACGGCATCGGCCCGGAGATTCTCGTCAAGGCGCTGGCTCATCCCGGTCCTTGGCAAGCCTGCCACCCATTCGTAATCGGCAGCGTCGCCGTCTTTGAAGAAGTACGGCGGTGGGTGCCGAGTTGTCCGCAGGCGCGCACCTGCCACAGCTTCAAGGAAGCCCGCATGGGCGGCAAATTCACCCCCGTCATGGAAGGCGACTGCGGCGCGCCCGCCTACGATCCCGGCCGCCTCGATGCCAACGCCGGTAAGTGCGCCGTCGAATGGGTCAAGATGGCCGTCAATATGGCCCTCGACAAAAATATCGACGGCATCGTCACCTGTCCCTTAAACAAGGAAGGCGTCCATCTCGCCGGCTACACTTTCGCCGGCCACACCGACTTGATCGCCGACATGTGCGGCGCTCCCGACTACCGCATGTGTTTGTTCGCCGGACGCATGCGCGTCGTGCACAACAGCGCGCACGTCTCGTTGCGCCAGGCCATCGACCTCGTCGAAACCGGCCGCGTCGCCAAAACAATCCAAATCGCCCACGAAGGCCTGCTCCGGTTACGCACAAAACGCAAAAAAATAGCCGTCGCTGCGCTCAACCCGCATGCCGGCGAAGCACAAGCCTTCGGAAACGAAGAAGCCGAAATTATCGTCCCCGCCATCGAGCAATGCCGCAACAACGGCATCGACTGTTCCGGCCCCTATCCCGCCGACACCGTGTTCCGCCGAATGCAGCTCGGCGAGTTCGACCTCACCGTCGCCATGTACCATGACCAGGGCCACGCTCCCATGAAACTTATCGCCATGGACGAAGGCGTGAACGTTACGCTCGGCATACCCATCGTCCGCACGTCCGTCGACCACGGCACCGCCTACGACATCGCCGGAACAGCCGAGGCCCACGAGCAAAGCCTCCTCGCCGCCATCAAACTCGCCGCCGAAATGGCCCAAAAATAAAACTCCAACTCCCCAATCGTCCCAATTGTCCCAATTGTCCCACCCTCAGTGCTCCCCAGTTTTAAGTAGGCAATGCCTGCAAAGCGGCGAGAGCCTTCTTTAGCGAGTAATCGTATATCTGGAGAAAGTAGTTACCAATTCGGGCCAAGCTCATAACGCGATCGCCCCTGGTATTTGCCTTCAGTTGCCTATCGATTTCCAAGGTTTCGGCCGCCGCTCCAAACGCACAAAGCAACACGTAGGCCAGCGCAATAATGATGAAGTGAC